>Ga0209573_1000454_pt1 | contig 88260 bp, 52 predicted proteins | sample TNRBio252014_DNA_FD_185870 | JGI IMG/M metagenome (GOLD analysis project Ga0209573, IMG submission 185870) | Wastewater treatment Type I Accumulibacter community from EBPR Bioreactor in Madison, WI, USA - TNR Reactor_6/25/2014_ DNA (SPAdes)... | ecosystem: Engineered > Bioreactor > EBPR >... | reverse complement strand
CCCTAAAACCCCTAAAACCCCTAAAACCCCTAAAACCCCTAAAACCCCTAAAACCCTTAAAACCCCTAAAACCCCTAAAACCCCTAAAACCCCTAAAACCCCTAAAACCCTGTCTTTTTGTTGGAAAATAAATTTTGACACTTTGTTTGGCGATTGTTTCCAAATGTTCTACTTTTGTTCTTGTTATAGTTGGAATATCGTTCTCTCAACGCGCAAACCCTCAATGTCATGCAGCGCTCTTTTATACCCCTTAGGGCTTTATTGGCCCTGTCATGGTTTATATTCCTCCTTCCGGCATGGGTATACGCCCAGCCCTGGCCCGTAACGGTCAACGTCTCCGTCAGCCGCTTTTCGGGCGGCTTAGAGGCCTACGACGATCCCGGCCGGGTCATCGTCACCCTGTTGTCTACCGACGATCGGCCGGAGTACGCCGTTCAGTTGCGGCTGCGGCTGTCGGGCGAGGGGGTGTCGGTGGGCAGCCGCCCCGAGCCCCTCACGCCCCCCATCACCCTCAGGCGCTTTCAGCCCGTGGTGCTCACCGGGGCCCAGCTTCGCCCCTGGCTCGACCCCGCTACCCTGGAGTTCAGCCCCTCGGGGGCTGCCGGCTTCTTCGAGGGCGGGGCCCTGCTGCCCGAAGGGCCCGTGTCGCTCTGCGTGGAGGTCTACGACTACCAGCGCTTCTTCGACCCGCCGGTATCGAATACGGGCTGCGCCCTGGGCTTGCTGCAACTGCACCGCCCGCCGGTGCTGATCGAGCCCGGCGCCTCGGTAACGCCCTTAGGCGGCGTGCAGCAGTTGCGCTTCGTCTGGCAGCCCCAACATGCCGGGGTGGCGGCCCTCTACACCTTAGAGCTGTACGAAGACCTTCCCGGTTTCGCCCCCGATCTGGTGGTGTCGGCTACGGCCCCCTTGGCGGTCATTGGCACGCCGACGCCTTTCTTTTTGTACACCCAAAGCCAACCCCTGCTCCATGCGGGTAGCGACTACCTGGCGCGGGTGCGGGCCTACGACCCCTCGGGTCAGGCCTCCTTCCTCAACGACGGCTGGAGCGAGGTCTACCGCTTCCACTACGGCGGCCGCGAGCCGGCCCCCGACTGCCCGCTGCCCGCTGCGCCCCTGCTGCTGACGGCTACCGACAGCAGCCTGCTGTGGGGCTGGATGCCCGCCGACAGCACGGCGGCCCACCGCCTTCGCTACCGCCCGGCGGGCAGCGCCGATTGGCTGACCCTGCCCGCCGCTCCCGACCCGGCTCCCGCCCGCCTCCTGACGGGCTTAGCCCCCGACTCGGCCTACGAGGTGGAGCTCTGCCTGCAATGCCCCGACGGCAACTGGCGCTGCGCGCCTCCGGCGGCAGGGCGCACCCTGCCCGCCGCGCTGCCCGACCCGCCGCCGCCAACCGATAGCCTGTTGCTGGCGGGCCGCTGCCGCATCTCGATGGACGAGGGCTACGCCTACGAATGCGGGCAGGAGGCCGTCATATCGCCCTTTGGCGACGTGCCCCCGGCCTCGGTGCTGGTTGCCGGCGACAGCATCTGGGCCGCCGACTTTCTGGTGGTGCTCACGGCCGTGGAAGGGCGGGGCAGCTTCAGCGGGGAGGGCTATGTGACGGTACCCTACTTCAACAACGCCCGGCTGGGGGTTACCTTTGCAGGCATAGGCGTAAACGCCCACTGCCGCATGACCTCGGGGGAGATCGAAGTGACGGGGGCCACCTTGGCTGTCCTCGACGAGTTGGACGGCCTCAACGACCTGACCAACCAACTGCTCAACGGCTTAGACAGCTTAGACAACTGGCTGGGGCAGGCCGAAGATATCCTGGGGGCCGCTCAGGACATCCTGGGGCAGTTGGCTACCCAGGCCGACTATGCAGAAGCCCAGCAGCAGGCCTTAGCGGCGGCCATCTCAGCGGCCCAGAGCTTCCCCTTCCTGCCCGACTCGCTGAGCGAGGCCCTGTCGGCGGGCTTGGACTGCTTAGACCAGGCCCCCAACGACGAGGCTTTTGCCGACTGCCGGGCGCAGCTCGACTCGGCCCTGAGCGACGCCTTAGCCCTGATGGAGGAGCTGTACGCCCGCGCGCCCTTTGCGGTGCGCTTCTCGGCCCATCCGGGTCAGCGCTACGGCTTCGACGCCTACGCCTACGAGCCGCATCGGGGCCACTATGCCCATAAGGAGATTGCGGGCGAAGCCTATGCCGTACCCTGGAAGTCGATGCCCATAGCGGGCCCCGACGACCGGGTGCAGGCCCGCCCGGCCGAAGGCGTGACCTTTGTAGACCAAAACAGGGCCGCCTTGGCGCGGGCCGACTCGGCGGGCGTCGCCATCCTGACGCTGGGCATGGGGTCGCAGTTGGTATACGCCACCACAGGCCAGGACTCGACCTTGGCGGTGGCGGGCCAGCTCCAGGTGGCCCGCTACGACCCCCAGCCGCTGCGTGTGGTATTGCTGCCGGTAAACGGGGCGAGCGTGCCGGCCGAGGCGGCGGCCGAGGCCGCCCGCATCCTGCGGCAGGCGGTGGTGGAGGTAGAGGTGAGCCAGGGCCCGCCCCTGATCGTCGCCGAGTTTGACGGCAGCCTGAGCGCCCTGCCCTCGGGCTTTGCAGCCAACTACAACGAAGAGATGCGGGCGCTGATTCGGGCCGCAAAGCGGGCCCTGACGCCCGAAGACGGGGTGTGTTATGTGCTGGTGGTGGCCGGCAGCGAAGAGCCCGGCCGCTTGGGTTACATGCCTCGGGGCCGGGGCTGGGGCTTTGTGTACGCCCAACCCCACGGGGGCGACGGGCTGATGCTGGGCCGCACTTTAGCCCACGAGCTGCTGCACGGGGCCTACGCCTTAGAGCACACCTTTGCCGCTTACCCCGAGCTGACGCCCGGCAGCACCGATAATGTGATGGACTACGGCTCAGGCTTCCACCTGCACAAGTACCAGTGGGACCTCATCCACAACCCCGAGCGCCACCTGGGGTGGTTTGATGAGGATGAGGAGGGGGCGCTGGCCGCCCTGGCGCCCGATGCCTGCGATATCGTCTTTGAGTACCTGGGATCGGCTCATACCTACACCTGTCTGACGCCTGCCGGGGAGCGCTATGCCCTGCCCGGAAGAGCCATAGCGCACTTTCATCCGGATGCCGGTTATGGTTGGCCAAGGGGAGCGCTGAAGTCATTTGAATGGGATGGGCGCACGTATGTGGGTTGGACGCGAGCCGGGCAATTTTTAGGCTATGCGCCGACCAGCGCCGGCGCCCCCACCGAGCCTGGCGCTTTCAGGCCGAGTAGTGGAACGGCAATGGGAAGCCAGGTCTTTGCTGCGGGTTATGGCGCTACGGGCAGCGATTGCACAGCGGGTATCGTGCAATACGAAGGAGAGTCGGGCGCCGGCTGGTATCGGGCCGATGCGCCCATGCCTTTGGTTGCGTTATTGGACTTCTCCGGCCTGACGGCATTGCAGGCCAGCGCCCGCGGGCGGGCTGTGTTTGGAGGCAGTTGTCAGTGTGGCGGTGAAGAAGAACCGGCACAGCTCGCTTGTCTGACGGGCGCCGGCGAGGGACGCTATATTGCTGAGGAAGTCGCCGAATTGACCGGGCTGCTGAATGAGGCTATACACACGCGAGACGGCAACACGGGAAGCATAAAGCCCAAGCCATTACAAGTACATCTACTGGCCAGCTCCGGCAGTCGGGTAGGGCTGTTACCCTGGCAGCGGGATTATTTGGAGGAGCAGTTGTACCTGCTCAAATACCACACCCAGACCGACTTCTATGTGATCTTCCACAACCGGGGCGAACTGTACAGCCGTACCGCATTGGACAGCCTGACGCGGGCGGTGCGAGAGGGTAGTTTGCTGGGTAGCCGCGAACGGGCGGTATTGGTACTGATTCCCTATACTACAGCCGCCGACGGGCTCTTGAGTGCAACCTCATGTGGCAGCATTGACGTGTCGACCAGCGGCGGCTTATTGGGAGATGAGTGTTCGCCCAATGGCACAGACGCTTATGAATACCTGCTGGAAATACTGAGTTGCGTGCCCAAACCCGTGTGGATCAAACGGATGACACAACTATGCAATGGCGATGTGGTGTCGGGAGAGGTCAACAGCGGGGGACAATGGGAGCGGGGCTACCCGTTTGTGAGTTTGTTGCAGGCCTTTAAAAGCCCCTACCGGGATACCCTCATGACCTGGGAGCCGGGTTGGCAGGCGCGGCAGTCGCCGGAGTTGATGGCGCAGTGGTATGCGCTGTACCGGGAGAAAATGTGGGCAGCCATAGCGGCCGACAATGCAGCGGCAGCGGCCAATGATAAGGGCTATTGGCGGAAGGATGACCGGGCAGTGATGTTGCGCCCCAGCTATATAACCGACACAACCGCCGTGCAGGCTTATACGGCTTACCATTACGAGTTCAGCATAAGCCCGCTGGGGGCTACGGTGGCTGCTGCCTATAATCCGGAGCTAAACAGCGATCATCTGTACAACGGGCTGGTGTCAATGGAACTGGTCGATCGGGTGGCGTATCAAGCGGTGGATATGCTGGGCTTTATCCCGTTTGTGGACGTATGGGCCGAGGGGGCAGGGGCTGTGTATGCCCTGATTCGGGGCGATGCCCAGCGGGCGTTGTTGTTGGGCGCTTCGGTGGTGATTGTCAGAAATTTTGATGAATTTATCAAGACGGGGGGCAAAGGCCCTGCCCGTTTGGTGGCAAAATATACGGACAACGGCATTGAGTATGTGGCCAAAAAGGTGGATGATACCATAGACGACGCCTTTGAAGCGGCACGAGTAGACATAGACGTGCACGACCCCGAAATAGCTAAGCGGGTGGCAGACGGCGGCCTTTACAACGGGCATCACCACCCGGCCGATGCGCTGTACGCCAACCGGCACGGGGCCATCTACGAAGGGGCGGGCAGAGATATAGCCAAAGCCAAGCGGATAACCGGAGAAATAGCCGATCACTGTCCGGCGCTGCTGGCTAACCCGCACTTAGTGACCCAAGAACTGGCAGAGGTGCTGGCCGGTATTCCGGGGGCGGCTGAGCGGAAGGCTTTTTTGGAGGCGCTGCAAGATATGTCTAATAGCGCTACCGGCCTGGCCCTGCTAACCTCTTTGGTAAATGATCTGGCCGGATCGGCAGCGGTTAAGGTTGCTATGACGGCCGATCCGGAACTCATCAGCAGTTGGAAACGGCTACATCCTGGCGAATATAGATTGGATGCCAATGTGCTGGTCTTTTTTAAAGACTCGCGGACGATAAATTTTTATGATGAGGTGGCGTCCGGGGATTTACAGGAGTTGTTTCCTCATTTAACCATAGAGGAACTGACGGCCATACGCTACTACACGTCTATAGGATACGCTGCTTTGAATTCGGCTTTGAGAAATGGCAGTGCGACAGCTCGTGAGCGCGGCTTTGAAACCCTGTTAAATAATGGCATAACCAAACTGCCCCCTTCAACTGAGGCCGTAACCTACAGAGGCGTTTATGGTAATGAGGCCGGGGTGGCAAACACTTGGGCGGAGGGGCAGGAAATAACCTTCCTCGACTTTAAATCTACTTCCAGCGACGAACAGGTGGCTTTTGATTTTGCCTTGAGAAATAGCGGAGACGTGGTATACGAAGTGTCTTCAAACGGGAATAAATACAGCGTCTGTCAGATAAGCTGCATTGAAGGGGAGGCAGAGGTTCTGTTTCCGTCGGGCAGACGATTCAGGATAACATCAATTGAAGATAATTTTTCGGCCATGTACGATGGAGAGGAGTACATGGTGAAAATCATTAGAATGGAATTGGTGACCAACTGACAGGGCAGCGCGAGGGTCCGGGCTCGCGCTGTCAGAACAATGGATTGTCAGCGGTTATTTTATAGTTGAGCTGAAAAGTGCGTTGAGTAAGTCATTTAGATTCAGTATGGTTTTTGATGATTTGTTGTACGCTCTCTGATCAACTTTTCTTGTTGACAGGTACGCATATTCCAGTCGTTCTATTCTCGACCGGGCTGCTGCTGCACATCGCCCGCTTCTTAATCTGGAGCAGTCTGTCTGGTTGTGTTCGGACCAGGGGGCGCAGCGGTATGGGCCGGTTGGGCTTGCGCTAAAGAGGGGAGATGAGCGCTATGCCGGCCCATAATAGCGGAGCACCCGGCGCCGCGCAGGATGCCGGATGGAGTAGATGTTTTGCGGCGGGGCCCCAAAAAGAGCGGCGTCAATTTTTCACTCATCTTAACTTGGAGAACTATAAACTACCGGGTAGGGTGTGGGCGACGGAAGAGGAGGAGCGGGCTGTGGGCGAAAAAGCGACCCCCGCCTGCGGGTAGGCAGGAGGGGGCGCATGGGGTATGATTATGGACCGGGTTACGGTTTTTCCATTTCGAAGGTATTGAGGAAGCCGGTGTGGAAGTTTCCGTTGCGGAAGTCCTCGTTGCGCATGAGTTGTTGGTGGAAGGGCACGGTGGTTTTTACGCCTTCTACGATGAACTCATCGAGGGCGCGCTCCATTTTGGTGATGCACTCTTCGCGGGTGCGGGCGCGGCAGATGAGTTTAGCGATCATGGAGTCGTAGTAAGGCGGTATGTTGTATCCGGCATAGACGTGGGTGTCTACGCGGACGCCGTGACCTTTGGCGGTATGCAGCGACTGGATTCGGCCGGGGCTGGGTCGGAAGCCGTTGAAGGGGTCTTCGGCATTGATGCGGCACTCCATGGCATGCGCCTGAGGGAGGTAGTAGTCGCCGGTGATGTGTTCGCCGGCGGCGATTTTGATTTGCTCCTTGATGAGGTCGAAGTCGATGACTTCTTCGGTCACGGGGTGTTCCACCTGAATGCGGGTGTTCATCTCCATGAAGTAGAAGTTGCGATACTTATCGACGAGGAATTCGATGGTGCCTACGCCTTCGTAGTTGATGGCCGAACCGGCGGCAACTGCGGCGGCGCCCATTTTTTCGCGCAGCTCGGGGGTCATGAATGGGGACGGGCATTCTTCGACCAATTTTTGGTGGCGGCGCTGGATGCTGCAATCCCGTTCGGAGAGGTGGATGACTTTTCCGCGTTGGTCGCCGGCGATCTGGAACTCGATGTGGCGGGGCTCTTCGATGAATTTTTCAACGTAGATGCCATCGTTTCCGAAAGCGGCTTTGGCTTCCTGGCGGGCCATGTTCCACTGGTTTTCGAACTCTTTTTCTTCCCAGACGACGCGCATACCGCGGCCGCCGCCGCCGGCGGTGGCTTTGAGGATGACGGGGTAGCCGATGTCTTTGGCGATGCGGAGCCCGGTTTTGAGGTCGCGGAGGAGGCCTTCGCTACCGGGTATGACGGGGACGCCGGCTTTGATCATGGTTTCTTTGGCCGTGATCTTATCGCCCATTTTGCGGATTTGCTCGGGCGTTGGGCCTATGAACTTGATGCCGTATTCGAGGCAGACCTCGGCGAAGTCGGCATTTTCGGAGAGGAAACCATACCCGGGGTGGATGGCGTCGGCGTTGGTGATTTCAACGGCGGCCATGATGCGTGGGATGCTGAGGTATGACTCGGCTGATGCCGGCGGGCCTATGCAGACGGCTTCGTCGGCAAAGCGCACATGCAGGCTTTCGCGGTCGGCGGTAGAGTAGACGGCCACGGTTTTAATGCCCATTTCCCGGCAGGTGCGGATGACGCGCAGGGCGATTTCACCGCGGTTGGCAATGAGTATTTTTTTAAACATAGGTTGCGCTGAAAGTGAAGGATGGTGAACAAAGGGGGTAAAAACGGGCCCGACGAGGGGCTGGTCGGAATTACCCTTTGGGATCTACCAGGAACAGCACCTGGTCGTACTCCACGGGATGGGCGTCTTCGACCATCACCTTCACAATCCTACCTTTAACCTCCGACTCGATCTCATTGAAGAGTTTCATGGCTTCGATGATACAAACCGGCGAGCCTACTTCCACGGTATCGCCCACTTTTACGAAGGGGCCTTTTTCGGGGGAAGGGGAGCGGTAGAAGGTACCTACCATAGGCGCTCTGACGGCCAGATAGTTGCCGTTGGCGGCATCTTCGGTCGCTGAGGCAGCGGCTTCTGCCGGGGCTGCCGGGGCTGGCGCGACGACTGTGGCCGGTGCAGCTGCCGGTGCGGCAATGGGCATAACCGCCGGAGCGGGAGCAGCCACTACGGTAGGCTGCCCCTGTGCGGGGTGTACCGTGCGGATGGAAAGTTGAAAATCGCCTTCTTTCATTTTGAATTCGGCAATTTCAGACTTGGCGATCAGTTTGATCAGCTCTTGTACTTCCTTAAAGGTCATACGCTATTGTTTTACACGTTCCATGTAGGCGCCGGTAGCGGTGTCTACTTTGATGAAGTCGCCTACGTTTACAAACAGGGGTACGCGCACCTCGGCGCCGGTTTCGACGGTAGCCGGCTTGAGGGTATTGGTAGCGGTATCGCCGCGCAGGCCCGGTTCGGTATAGGTAACTTCAACGACAACGTACTGGGGCATTTCCACCATGAGGGGTACGTCCTTTACCGAGTGGTAGAGTACGTCGACCTCCATATCCACTTTGAGTAGTTTGGGGTTGGCTATCATGGCTTCGGCGAGCACAACTTCGTCGTAAGACTCCATATTCATGAAGTGGTAGCCGGTTTCGCTTTCGTAAGTATATTGGAGTTTGCGGCGTTCTACGCGTACTTCGTCTACCTTGTGGCCGGCCGAGAAGGTATGGTCGAGTACGCGGCCGGAGGTGAGACTTTTGATGCGGGTGCGCACGAAAGCGTTGCCTTTGCCCGGCTTAACGTGCTGAAATTCAATGACGGTATAGGTATCTCCGTTCAACTCTATGCACATCCCGTTGCGGATATCAGAAGTCGTTGCCATGATGCAAAACAAGTTATTTTGTTAAAAAACTGCGCAAAGATAGCCAAGTTTGACAAAAACAACGCGCCGGGGCCATTAAAACGGAATATCCTCGTCATCGTTCATCTTGGAGGGTCGGGTAATGATGTTGGTATAGGAAGCGTCGAAGGCGTCGGCGGGCAGGGCGCCAAAGTCGGGTTCGTCGAGGTCGGAGAAGCGGGCGAACTCATCGGTAAAGCGGAGGCGCACGGTTTTGATGGCGCCGTGGCGGTTTTTGGCTACGATGAATTCGGCTACGCCTTTGGTTGACTGGCCCTCTTCGTCTTCGAGGATTTGGTAGTATTCGGGGCGATAGATGAAGGCCACCATATCGGCGTCTTGCTCGATGGAGCCGGATTCGCGCAGGTCGCTGAGCTGGGGGCGCTTATTGCCGCCGCGCACTTCCACTGCCCGGCTGAGCTGCGACAGGGCGATGACGGGCACTTGCAGCTCTTTGGCCATGCCTTTGAGGGCTCGGGAGATGGCGCTCACTTCCTGTTCGCGATTGCCCTTTTGGTTGTCGCTGCCGCCGCTCATGAGCTGGAGGTAGTCGATGATCACCAGTTGGATATCGTGCTGGAGCTTGAGGCGCCGGCATTTGGCGCGCAGCTCAAAGATATTGATGCCGGGGGTATCGTCGATGAAGATGGGGGCGTCGGCTACGCGCTCGACGGCGGCCACGAGCTGCACCATCTCGTGGGGTTCGAGGCGGCCGTTGCGCATCTTCTGGCCTTGTATTTCGGCATCGATGGAGATGACTCGCTGGGCGAGCTGCAGGCTCGACATTTCGAGGCTGAAGATGGCCACTGCTTTTTTAAAAGTGACGGCCGTGTTGCGGGCCAGCGAGAGGGTCCAGGCGGTTTTGCCCATGCCTGGGCGGGCGGCCACAATGAAGAGGTCGGAGCGCTGGAGGCCGCTGGTGAGGCGGTCGAACTCGGTGAAGCCGGTAGGCACCCCGGTGAGGCCCTCCTTGTTGTCTTTAAGTTCTTCGAGCTGCTTGAGCACCTGGCTGGCGAGGGTGCTCATGGAGTCGATGCGGCGGCCCATGTTTTTTTGCGCGATGGAGAAGAGGCTTTGCTCCGATTCATCGAGTAGCTCAAAGACGTCGGTGGTGTCTTCAAAGGCATCTTTGATGGTTTTGGTGGACACCCGGATGAGCTCGCGTTGGATGTGTTTTTGCGACAGTATCCGGGCGTGGTACTCTATGTTGGCTGCAGAAGCTACTTTGTTGGTGAGCTCGGCTAAGTATACTGCGCCGCCGATAGCGTCGAGCTCGCCCTGAAGCTTGAGTTGCTCCATGACGGTGAGGAGGTCGATGGGCTTTGAGCGCTCGAAAAGGCTCTGCATGGCGCGGTAGATGAGCTGGTGGGCGTCGAGGTAGAAACTTTCGGGCTGGAGGATGTCGAGCACCTGAGGCAGGGCTTCCTTATCGAGCATAATGGCGCCCAGAACGGCTTCTTCCAAGGGCACCGACTGCGGCGGCACCTTGCCGAAGGCGTAACTGGAAAGGTCTTCGTTCCGCTGTCTGGAATTGCGGAAGCTCCGGCCTTTTTTTACATCTTGTTCGGGTTGCTCGCTCATTTTTTGGTCTGTGATGATCTGGTATATTCCCTCGCGGGGATGGCAAACTTACGATTTTTTTGAGAGAGCAGAAAAACAGGGCGCCCAATATTGCAATTATTTTGCCTGCCGTTTTCCGCCTCATAACTGCCTTTAACCGGATGACGGGCGCCGTTTACAGAAAGTGAAAACTTTTTTTCCCATTATGGCCGCATCTGGTTAAATTTGTGGCACACATATAGTATGCGCTGCCAGGTTTTGGACATACAGGTCTGCATAAAATCGAGGTCAATACCCAAAATCTGACGACGCGCGGCATAGTAGTTTGCGCCGGCAGTTTTTGTGCATAGATACTTGTGTTTTCTTATACTCATTCGTACAAAACCTGTCTTGCGCATCACATATTATCCGATCCATCGTTCATTGGTAAAACCGCAGCATCGTGATTAAAGCCATTATCGTTGAAGATGAGCTGAATAGCTTGAATAACCTCAAAAATTTATTAGCCGAACATTGTGAAGAGGTAGAACTCATAGGCGAGGCCATGAACATCGAGGACGGCCTCGATCTGCTCACCGATCCGGCCGTAAGGCCCGACGTCGCTTTCCTCGATATCAACCTGCCCGACGGGCTGGTGTTCACTATGCTCAATCAATTGCGCCCGCTCGACTTTGACATCGTGTTTGTGACGGCTTTCGACGAACATGCTGTCAAGGCCTGCGAGTACAGTTCCATCGGCTTTATTGTAAAGCCCATCGACCCCGACGCGCTCATTGAAGCCGTTTCGCGCATACGGCCGCGCCGCGATGCGGAAACCGATAAGCGACTTGAAATTTTCAACAACTACGTCAACAATCCGAATGCTTTCTCCAAGATGAGCATATCGGCTTTGGATGGCATCTACTTCGTTAACATCAAAGAAATTGTGCGCTTTGAGGCCGAAGACAACTATACCCACATCTATTTGAACAACGGCGAGCGCATCACAGCCTCAAAAACCATCAAAGCATACGAAGATATGCTGGAGCCGTTCAACTTTTATCGGGTACACAAGCGTCACGTCATCAACCTCAACTATATGCGCAAATTTGTAAAGGGAGATGGCGGATACCTCATCATGGACGATAACATCAAGATCGAGGTTTCGCGCCGCAGAAGGCCCGCTTTTATTGAGAAAATGCGCCGGTTGCAGGAGGGCTTGTAAGCCTGTCGAAAAATTTAACATTATTTATTTCTTCCGACGACTAACAATCGAACGGTAAAAGTCTGTACTTTTATACCGTGTTTATTGTCATCCCCTCACACAAAGCATTTTCAGCCATGGCTAAGGACAAAAATACCGGTATTAAGGACTTGAAAAAAGGGAAGGACTTGAAACCGATCGACAAAAAAGATCTGGATAAACTTACTGGCGGTAAGAAGAAGCGTCCGTGGAATCCTGGCCCGGGTTGTGGCGGTATTGTGCCGCAATAATCAACCCTTCAACTGCCCCGGTTAATCTGTTTCCGTGTGTTCATTGTTCCCCCTCCTCGCAAACAAAGGACTGCCATCCGTGTGATGAAGTCCTTTGTTTCCTTTAGCGACTGTCATAAGTTCTTAGCGCAGTAGGTAGCCCCTCCGGTTTTTTTGTTTCAATGTCCAACGCTTTGCCGCTTCTATGTTAGTATCTACTGAATCGACCAACATCAACCCGGAGTCATTGGAGCAGAAGCTCCAGCAGCAGCGCGACCCGCGACAGCGCCTCGTTTTGCTCAATCAACTCGCCGGACACTATGCCTACACCAATCCGCCGCGTGCGCTATGCCTCTTAGAGGAGCAGCGGCAGATATTGGAGGAAGTAGACCTGCCCGACTTCTGGCTCAACTACTACCTCAACCTCGGCAATGTACAAAACCTGCGCTATGACTACCTCAATTCGGAGGAAGCCTTCCGCCGGACCATTACCCTGCTCGAAGAGCGCGGCAGCATCAAAGAACTGGCAGAGGCTTGTATCGACTATGCCGGCACCTGCATCAACCTCGAAAAAACTGAGGATGCCGGTTTTTGGCTCGATAAAGCCGCCCGATTGCTGAAAAATTATCCCGACAACCGGCTCATGGGGCGCATTACCTGCCGGCGGGGGTTTCTGGCGCTGCATTTCCACGACTTCGCTACGGCTGTACAGCTTTTTTTAGAGGCCGATCGCTACATCGCCGGCCTGGAGTCGTCGATGGAACTCAAAGATTACTACTTCCTTACCTTAGTACATAGCGGCTTAGGGAAGGTATATGAGCACAACGACGATTTTGAAAAATGCGTAAGCGCCTATAAGAAAGTCATTAAAATGTGCGATCGCTGGGGCATTCGCAGCCGCCTCGCCTGGCATTACCTCAACCTCGGCACGGCCTTCCTGTCAAAAGGCGATCAGAAAAATGCGGCGCGCTACTTCCAACTGACGATGGACACCAGCGACGACCTCAGCCGCAAGGCCCGGGCCGGCGCTTCGGCCAACCTCGGCATCTGCTACCTCGAAGACGGCCGCTACGAAGAAGCCCTCGAACTTTTCGACCGGGCCGAGCAGGACTACAAAGAGCTGCTGGCCGAAGACTACTTCAACTTCAGCGTCATCGCCTCCTGGCGGGGCAAGCTCTATGCCGAGTTGGGCTATACCGAAGAAGCCCTCAGCAACCTCGATGAAGCCTACAAATATGCCGGCAAAATGGCCGACTACAAGCAGTTGGCCACCGTTTGCGAAAATATCGCTTCTCTGTACGCCGATCAGGAAGATTACAAGCGCGCCTACGAATACCAAACCCGCCACGACAACTACACCCGCCAGCACATCGAACAATTGGACCGCCGCCGGCAGGCCGAGCTGGAGGTGAAATACGAAGCCGCCAAAAAACAGCGCGAAGCCGAGCTGCTCCAACTGCAAGCCACCGGCCTGCAACTCAAGGCCCTGCGGGCACAGATGAACCCCCACTTCCTCTACAATGCCCTCAACTCCATCCAAAGCTACATCACGGGCCACGATGGCGCCTCGGCCGCCAAGTACTTAGCTAAGTTTGCCAAGCTCATGCGCCAGAGCCTCGAATATTCCGATCTGGAAATCATCTCGCTGGAAAAAGAGATCGAGTTTTTGGAAGACTACCTCTACATCAATGAAAAACTGCGCTTCGAAGACCGCCTTCGCTACCAGATAGAAGTAGACGACGATATAGAAGAAGACATCCTTGGCGTGCCCACCATGATCGTGCAACCCTATGTAGAAAACGCCATAGAGCACGGGCTGCGCAGCAAAAAAGACGGAATGGTAAAGGTGTTTTTTGGCCTGCACGACGACGATACCATCCTCTGCGTAGTAGAAGACAATGGCATAGGCCGGGAAAAAGCCCGCCAATGGCGTTTGGCCAACGCCCACAACGCCAATCACCGCTCGCGGGGCACCCAGATCACTGAAAAGCGCCTGGAAATACTCAACCAATCGAGAGAAAAAGGCGTGCTGGTGCGCACCATCGACCTCCGGGATGAAAAAACGGGCGAGGCCCGCGGCACCCGGGTCGAAATAAAAATCCCCATCCTGGAGATCAACATCAAATAAAATTACCGTGCTGTGGCCAGCATCCGCCGCTGCACCTCCTGTCGCAACGCCTGCATGGTGCGGGAAGGGCCTACCGTAACGCCCATGTTCGTGACCCAATCGGGGATATTACCTCCGGGGTTGGTTTTTACTTCATAGGTGACGAAGAGCTCCTCCGAATTGAGGGGCTTGATGACCCAGGTCGATTCAAACACCGCTATGCGCACGCAATCGTCTTTGGCGGCCAGTTCGCGGGGGGTAGCTATCGAGTGGGCGTGGGCAATGCCCGTGCTCGCGTCGAACCAGTTGCGGGCGCGCACAATGAGATCCCGATCGGATACGGGAAAGGGGAAGTCGGTGCGAACGTAGTAGTAAAATTCCGAGTCATTTACCGTGCGCAGCCTACGCGATTCCGTACATTTGTACACCCAGTGGGTATAGCCCGGCACATAGTCGAGGTACTGGCGAAAAACCTCCATAGACGCCCGCACTTTGAATTGTATCTTCACTTCCTTTACGCCCGAATGGGCCGAACGCCTGGTGTATACATGGATACCGTCGTCGTCGGAAGAAAGCACCCAGCCTGCCTGGCTCGTCGTTTGGGCCGTAGCTGCGGCAGCACAAAAAACCAGAAAGAAGAGCGGCAGCAATAATCGAGGGATGGCAGTAATCATATAGTCATTTGGTTTGAAGAAGATGGGCCGGCGGCGCTAATCGCTCCGCCTTACTTTTATGAGGTGTAATTCGGTGGCTATGGCAAACTGACCTTCCGTTACGTTGGTAAGCACAGTCTCTTGCCAGCCGGTAGTAGTAGGGCTCACCTGCTGGTATGCGCCCTTTATGCCCAGCAGTACGGGCATGTCAAAGCCTGCTACGTCGGCCTGCCAGCGGTAGCGCACTTTTAGCCCGGCGGGCGTGGCCTCAGTATTGTACAGTAGGGTAGGGGGCTGGGTATAAACCAGGTATTGCTGGAAAAACGCCGCCCAGTCGCGACCGGTAGCCTCGTTTACGTGGCGCACAAAGTCCTCCGTGCGCACATTTTTATTGATGTTTTCGAGGTGAAAACGCTTGAGCAAGCTCCACCACAGGCTGTCGTTGTGTATGGCATGGCGAAGGGTGTGTAGCATCCAGGCGCCTTTGTAGTAGTGGTCGCTGCCGTCCCAGTTATCCCAGTTTACATCCTTGGGGCCTAATATGGGCTGCTGGTTGCGAATCATCGGTCGCTGACTCTCCAAGTAGCGCACCGCCGAGGCATAGTCATAGCGATACTCCACATAAAGAGCTTCGAGATAGGTCGTAAAAGACTCGTGTATCCACATTTCCGCCAGGTCGTTGCAGCTTACGCTGTTGCCAAAGTACTCATGGCCGGTTTCGTGTACAATGATGTAATCCCAGTCCATATCCCTCGGGATCATACCGCCCAGATAGCCGCGCATGTAGCGGTTGCCGTAGGCGATGGCCCCCTGGTGCTCCATGCCCAGATACGAAGTCTCCACCAGCGCAAAGCCGTCGTTCCAGTAAGGATACTTGCCCAGGAAGTGCTCGTAAGCCTTCAGAATGAGGTTGGTCTGTTTGAAGTGGGCGCGGGCTTTTGCCTCGTTGTAGTCCAGTACATAATAGTCCAGCGCCAGGGTGTCGCCGTCGGTCGGGCTGTAGTACTCGTCCTGAAAGTGGGCGTATTTGCCTATGTTGACCGTAACGTTATAGTTGTTGACGGGGTAAGACACAAACCAGTTGTAGCGCGTAAACTCGCCATTGTTCTCGGTACTGCGCAGGTTGCCGTTGGCAATACACTTCAGCGAAGAAGGCACTTCCACGCTGATGAGCACACTGTCGGGCTCATCGGAGAGGTGGTCTTTATTGGGCCACCACAGGCTGGCGCCGTCGCCTTCGCAGGCCACGCCCACCCAAGGGTTGCCGCGTTTGTCCTGAGCCCACACAAAACCGCCGTCCCAGGGCGGGTTTCGGGCCGTCCGGGGCTGGCCGTGGTAGGTCACCTGAATAAAAGCCTGCTGCCCGGCCGGTATGGGCTCCGGAAAGAAAACAAAAACCGCATCGTGGCGGCGCTCGTAGCGCAACCCCTTACCATCGTACTCAATGCGATCGATCGTCATATTGGCCGCCAGGTCAATTTGTATCTTCCGCACCTCGTTCACGGCCTTGAAGTGGATGTCTACATACCCGGCAATGGACTTGAACTCGGGCACAATGAGCAGGTTGAGGTGGTAAAAAGTAACATCGTAGCAAGTGCGCTCGGGGCGCAGCGCGCCGCGCAGCGAGTCGGCCTCGCTGAACGTATAGGTATCCCAAAAGTTGGGTTGCGCCCAGGCAGTCGTGGCCAACAGCCCGCCAAAAAGCAGAAGAATAGAGCGAACCAATCGTGTAGCCATTGCTTCAGGTAAATATTAAGAGTGAACTCTAACGCAGGTTGTCGCCCACAACAACGTTCGTCCCATCCATAACATTGTATGTAAATCTTTTGTTTTGAGCGCTCAGCACTGCTTTTGGGCGTATCCCCGCATAACCTCCCGCTCCTGCTGCAACTTATGCGGGGGTCGCTACGCTGCGCTTAGCTCACACTACTTTTATCACAGTTAGTGAAGGCCCATTCAGGTGATCAAAATCTCCATCGGCAGTAATCAGCGCGGCGGCGGCTACGCTGGTTGTGGCTGCAATCCAGAGGTCGTTTTTGCCCATGCTATTTCCGCTTGCAGTAGATGATACGTGCCACTGCGGAGCCGCGTGAGGGGGTGCAGCGGTATGGCTGCGGCCGCTGACGGCCCTCAAGGCCGGCAGGGGACGCGGCCATAATAGCGGAACACCCGACCCCCGGCCCTCTGGTATCCACTTTTCGCCAGGGCGTGCCGCTCAAGGGGCCGGGGGGCACGCCCTAACTGCCACTGCTCAGCTTAACACATCCATCGTTCATATTTAACGACTCCTTTAGATTCTTTTTGCGGGGGTGCTGCGTTATGAGAAGTAATTTTAAGGGATTAACTTTGTAAGTCTGTAACGTGTGTGGGCTGTGGGCCCATAAAGGCTACAGGCCTAACTTTACATCTACTTATGGCAACCAACCCAATCATTGCGGAAGTCAGGCGGCTGACGGCCAATTTTGAGACCGATCAGGCGCTGGAAAAGCTTGCTGCTTACTTAGAAAGTGCGGCGCCCGACCAAAAGGCCTGGCTCAACACCATTCTGCAATTCAGGGCGCAGTGGGAAAAAGCCCAGCAAGACGAGCGACTGGGCATATCCGACCCCGCCGACCTCCAGCGCGCCTACAACCAGGTGAACCACCAACTGTTGGAAGCGCTAACGGCCATTGAAGCCGGCCGCAAACCCGGCGGCGCCGGCTTGGCGGCGCCTGCCGCTAAGGGGTGGCTCATTGGCGGCGGCCTGTTGCTGGCTGCGCTGCTGGGGCTGGCCGTATGGTATTTTACCGGCGGGTTGCAGCCTGTGGCTCCTCCGGTTGAGGAAGAGCCGACGGTGGGAGAGTGTCCTGTTTTTGCCGATAATTCGCAGTTCAATGTATTGATCCTGCCATTCAAATCGCTGCGGGGCGAGGCGCTGGAGATACACAGCGTCATCAAAGACCGTTTGGCTTTGGAGAGCGAGCGCTACCGGCTGCCGGCCAGCGTAAAAGTAAGGGCTATGGACTTTGCAAAGGAGGAATACCCCTCGACGGGTGTAGAAGCGGCTCAATTGGGCGAAGACTGCCGCGCCCAACTCATCATCTGGGGTACTACCGAGGCCAAACCCAACGGCGACATCATACTCACGCGCTTCCGCTTTCTGAACTTGGGCGAACGCTTTTCGCTCACCAAACTCCTGATGAACGAAGCGATGGAGGTCGATACCCTGTCGAGCCTGTCGAGTATAGCCACCGAAGGGCTGCTGACGGAGGATATCGAATACAACATCAAGTTGTTGTTTGGCATCATCGCCCACGAATCGGCTAATGATCAGTTGGCCGTACAGTTGCTCGAAGGCGCCGAAGTTAAAGATTCCAGCGCTTCGCTGCTGCGCGGAATGATCATGGCCGACAGCTACCTGGCGCTCAACGACCCCGAAAAAGCGGTGTCTTCTTACAACAGGGTCATAGAGCAGCACCCCAACTACAGCTTGGCGCGCAACAACCGGGCCATGTTGCTCTACCAGCAACAGCAGTATGAAGCTGCGGCCGTCGATCTTTGCACCGTTGTAGAAAACAACCCCAAAGACGCCAATGCCAGGGCGCTGCGCGCATCGGCTTACCTGAAGGCCAACCGCCTCGATAAAGCGGAGGAAGACATCGAGCAGCTTTCAAAGCAAAGCTCTAACCTGCGCTCTACCGATGTGCGCCAGCTCAGTCAGGAGCTCGATCAGCGCAAAACCCAACTGTTGAACGAAAAACGCCGGGCCGATCAGCAGCTACAGCAATCGCCGACCAACGTGGCGGCCTTAGAGCAGAAAGCCATAACGAGCCGCAACCTCGGCGACTACCGGGAAGCGGCGCGGATTTCGGAGCAACTGCTCCAACAAGACCCCGACAACGTAAGGGCAACGGCAACCCTCATAGAGGTGTATCGCGAGCTAAAAGATACGGCCGCAGCGCAGGAGGTGCTGCGCCGCGCCCAACAACTGCGGGTGCCCCAGGACGCGCTGCTGAAAAGCGCGCCAGCCCTGACGCCCCTGCTGAGGCGAAATTGATCCGGGCTATTTTAGCGCCGAGAAATATAGGAAACTTTAAAAAGTTTTATTATTTTTGTTGCTGAGATCAGAAGATACACTTGATTTTAGCGTATGAGTACCCAAGCCCGGTTTGGCGCCGCCATCGTTGATCTGTTGTATGATAAGGACCAGGTACATCTGCCCGGCTTAGGCGCTTTTGTGCTGCAATATAAGCCCGCGTTGGCCGATGCGGTACAGGGGCAGGTGCTGCCGCCGGCCCGGGAGATACAGTTTAACCCCAACTTGGTGATGGATGACGGGGTGCTGGTGCAATACCTCCAGCAAAATAGCGGCTTAGAAGCCGCCGACGCCCGAGATGAGGTATATGCTTTTGTTTCCCAAATAAAAGCGCAACTGGAAAAGCGGGAGATTGTAGAGCTGCCGGGCATTGGGCGCTTTTATATGGATTACGAAAACAAACTCCGCTTTTTATCAGACAGCGGCAATTACGATAAAAATGCCTACGGGCTGCCGCCCATTCAGGCTTATCCCATCATTAGGCAGCCTGCCGCTCCGGCCGTCGCCGGCACTACTCCGTCGGTATTGGCGCCCGATAGCTCTGTTCCTCCTTCGGGAGGGGCGCCATCTGCCTGGTTGGCCTTTGTTCGCCGCTATGCCAGTTGGCTTACGGCCTTGGCTTTAGCCATAACCATTGGTTTGGTGTTGCTGCTTATGCCCGAGCCGAAAACGCCCGAAGTCGCCGAGCAGCCCAACATCATCACCGACGAACCCAGCCTGCCCTCCGGGCGGCTGAATGTAGGCCCTTCCGCGACGGGTGGAAGTGCTGAAACCCCTACTTTTACGGAAGAAGATACGGATATAACTCCCGATGTGGGCGCTGAAGCCGAAACGGACCCTAATGATACAGAAGCCCCAACCCTGCCGCCCAACTTCCACTCGGCCGTAGTGGCCGTGGGCAAATTTGGCAACATTGACAACGCCGGCCGCCTCATTAAGCGTTTAGCGCAGGCGGGCTATGAACCTTATTCTGCCCGCGAGGGCCAACTGACCCGGGTGGGCATACAGCTTAGCTACCGCACTGACTCGGAGCTGCAAAGGAAACTAGCCGATATACGCCGGCAATATGGCAGCGGCGCATTTGTATTCATGAAGGATGGGAAGCAGGTGAAGAAGTAAAGCAATTATAGTTTGGCCGACAGGTTTTGTGCATTGATCGCGGGTTTATCCGGGGCATAGGTACAAAACCTGCCGATGCGCGGTATATATTTTTTATTAGACTTGTTCAGTATAAAATTTGCTGGGCTTTCGCTCGTTCACGACCCGCTGAATAAGCCTGTTCATAATGCTCAAAAACGATGAAAAAAACGACTACCCTTGCCGGAGGCCTGCAACCGCTATTGCCTCTTTTGCTGTTCTTATGGCTTTGCGCCCCCTTATTGGCTCAGTCACAGGGCGCCTCCACATTTTACCTCACCGACGCGCTGGGCAATCTCATGGCCGAGCTCACAACCGGAGCAACCGATACCGGGCAAATGCTGGAGCTGGGCACGACTACGCTGCCTGAGGATCAGTGCTCGCTTACAGCAACTTATTACCTCTATGGTTTTGGTGGCGACGGCCGCCCAAGGGCGGGGATGCCGCTGGTACAGGCTACTTTTTCGGGGCCTGAAAACGGCTCTTCGGTAACCCTGCGCGAGAATGCCGCCGGCGGGGTCTACGCCCTCGACGTAGAATGGGAAGAAGGCGAAGCCTGGCTGAGCATAACCGTTTCAGACGGGGCCGGAGCGCAGGCCTCAGTGTATCTGCATGCCGGTGTACACCGGTCCGGCATAGGCTTTCTGTTATTTGATTCCATGGAGCAAGCCGGTATTTACATATACCCAGAAACCTTCGATGCAAGCAATGCCATAGGAGATACCCTCAAATTGTTGTCGTGCAATACCAGAGGCGTTATAACGCTGAAATTAGTGGTCACTTCGTTCTGCGCACTTCAGGAAGAAGCCGACGGTATTGCCATGAGCGCGGGCTCGCTGGGGGTCAGCGTGGCGCCAATGGAGGGTTTTATTAATGAAAGAAGATTTCGCGTATCCTTTAACGGCCCCGGCGATTATACCTTTAACCTGAGCTACACGACGCCTGGGGGGCAGTTGTTTACAGCCGCTAAGTCGATAACCGTGGCGCAGCCTGAAATCGAAGATGCGCCCATCTGTATTGCGGCCATTTCTCTTGTAAACAACCGGCTGTTGGATCAGGACACCATTGATGTTCCGCAGGCTTATTGCGCATCGGGCAATTCGTTTTTGCTGCCCTTTTTTATATCCGCCAGCCAGAGCTTTAGCTTTAGCCAAGTGACCACAACGCCTAATGGGAGCATTTTTTTCACTAGCCAGGAGGGTGAAAATCAATATTATGTCGAAATTCAACGCACGCTGAATGTAAACCCTCAGGGGCCGCTCACCAGCATTAGGTTCAACTACCAGGGGTATCAAAAAACTTTCTACTTCCGGGTTGTGCCCTTGGAAGAGCCTTTGGTGAGGATATTCGATAACTTTACGCGACTTGCTATAACCTATGAAAAGACGGTATCCTGTGCGGAAGCGCCTCCGCTACAATTGCTGATGAGGGTGTATGATCGCTGCTTCCGGCCGCTCAACATCCACAACTTTAGCCTGCGGCACAATCAGGATACCCTATTGCATAGCCAGTACATCAATTATTGGGGGGCTTTTGTACCTGGCGCCAACATTCAGCCCGGCGACAGCCTGCACGCTTCGTATCTGGCGCCCGACGGCAATCTGTATGCCAATAGCTGGCCCATCCGGATCGTCGAGCGCTGGCCCGACCATTGGCCCCCTGTTTTTCTGGCGCCGCCGGCCGACGGGCCGGTATTGCTGCCAGCTCAGTGCGCTCCGGGGAATCTGGCCATTGCCGCCGCAGCAGACGACCGATGCGCGGCTAATATTGAAGTTGCCGACGGGGCTGCCGGGTTGCCCGACGGATTGACCTTTATCCCCTTCGACGATGGCATAGCCCTGTTGCGGGCTGCTGCGCCAGGCCAGTACGCGGTAGGGCTGACGGCTACCGACCAGCAGGGCAACAGCCATACGCGAACGCATCTGCTGGAGGCGTTGCCTTTGGCGCAACCCCAGTGCGCGGAGGCTCCGGTGGCGGTCTTTGCCGATGCCTTCGGGCAGGCTACGCTATCCGCCGAAGCGGCTTATACCCAGTTGGGCGAAGATTTATGCGCCGATTCGCGCTGGGCCTTGCGCGTGCTCGACGCCCTGCCCGAAGATGGCCCGCTCATCAACGGTTGCGGCGCGTACGCTTACCAACTGCTGCCGGCCGAGGCCATGCCGTCGGCGGGCTTTACCGGAGCTTTTGCTCCCGATCGGTGGGCTTTGCTGCGGGTAGAAGACGGCCAGGCGAGCTTCAGCGAGGCTTCAGTTGAGCTTAGCGCCTACCGCGGGCGGGTGCTGGCGGCTTGTACGGCGCCGATGGGCGGGCAGTTGTCGTTTCAATTGGCAGGCGCCGGCCGGGTAGCGCTATTGGATGCCCAGGGAACCCTAAAAGGCGAATGGGCCAGCGCCGGCCAGGTGGCCGGTCTGGAAGTGGCGGCCGGGGATGCGCTGATCTTGTATCGGCCTGCCAATACCCTCGGCGAGCCGCTGACGCTGAGCGAGTGGCGCTTTATGCCCGTTGCAGCGGCGGCGCCCCTTTGTACGGGTCAGGTGGTAGTAGTGGATACCTTTCCGCCGACGATCACTCTGGCTGGGGAGGTCGTTGCCGCCATTCCGGAAGAGGGCCAAACCACCCTATCGGTAGAGGCATTGGCTGCGAGCTATACCGACAACTGCGGCGACCCGGTAAGCCTGCAAGTGCGCCGACAGTATGCCGCCGCTCCTGAAAACTGTAGCCCTGCCGAACCTTATTGGAGCGACTGGGGCGCCGCTATAAACGTTGGCTGTTGCGATCTGTGCGACTCGGTACTCGTGGAGGTGAGGGGCGGCGATCAGGCAGGACTGAGCGCTACCCGCCAGGCTTATGTCTTCGTTCGGAACGGCGGGCCTGCGGCTGCTTTTTATCCGCCCGCTCCTTTTTGTGCGGTCGAAGGCGCCGATATGGCTCTGGTGAAGTACTTTTTTGCGCCCAGCGTGCCCTGCGTGGGCAGCGAGGAACTGCATTTCCGGGCGGCGCTCGATCTGGGCGCCGACGGCCTGCCGGAAGCCGACATCAGCGATTGGGTGTTTTTCGCCGGCCAGCGCTATGGTATAGGGCCCCTAATGGCGCCCGTTGGGCATCATCAAATCCAATTGAGCATCGAAAGGGAAGGCTGCGCGCTGGGCGAGCCCGTATTGCTGCCTTTTACCGTGGCGTTTTGTGACGATGATCCGCCGGCAGATCAGGCTCGGGGGGGCGATGCGCCGCCGGTATTGCAGGCCGTTTGCCTGCCCAATCCATTCAGGCATACCGCCGCGCTGACGCTTTCAACGCCGATGGCTGGGCTGGCAGAGATTGAACTTTTTGATGCGGCAGGCCGGGTGCAGCACCGACAAGCGTACTTTGCCGAGCGAGGAGAGCAGCGCATTGAATTAGGCGATGCGCTGACCGCCGGCTTGTACTTCTATCGCATCCGCCTGGGCGGTATGACGGTCAGCGGGAAGATGTTGAAGTTGTAGATACCGCCAGCAGCCGCCCGGCCTGTAGGGCCGCTTTTAGCAGCTTAGGCCAGCGCCGGTACAGGGGCCTGTGTAGCCACAATAAGGCCGTCTGCCCGGCTTGCAGGGCCAAGTGGGCGGCTTCTTTTTCGGCCGGCCGGCGGTAGGGGCCCTGATAGCCGAGCTGTGCATCGGGGTGGATGAGGGCGTTGGCGCCACAAAAGTAGAGACTGAATACCAGCTCGGCAGGCGAACCCAGCTCGCCAAAAACAAAAGCGCACTGACCATAATGCACCGATAGGCGCGTGGCTTGGGCCCTGTCGATGCCGGCGATGAGGCAGCCTTCTTCCGGGGGCCAGGCGCCTGTGGGGTCTGTGCCCCAACTGCGCAGCCAGGGCAGGGCGGGCAACGAAGCCAAGAAGGACTGATAGCGAGCCTGGTTTTCGGCCTCTGTGAACAGGCAGGATAAAGGATTATGGGGGGTGATGAGCGCCCAACAGCTATACCCCTGGGCCCGTAGCCAGCGGTCGAGGTCGGGGTGGCGCCTGCCTATGCGCAAGTCAAGCGCCGGATCTTCGGTTTTGTAGCGCGCCAGCAGATAAGGCGCGTGCAGGTCTTGGTCGGAGTTGGGCGCGCTCATGAAGGCTCAGGGATGAGGACGGCGTACTCGGCTAAGGTTTGGTTGCGGAGCAGGGCTTCGACCCAGGCCGCCAGATCGAGGTACTTGAGCGATTTACATTCGTAGGGGTCTTCGCGGAGCTGCTGGAGCTCGGGTAGAAACTGCTGTAGGATGAGCCGGCGCTCGGCGGTGGGCCTGCCCAGCGACCGTCGCAGCATGGTAGCCCCTATGCGCTGAAGGCGGCTCACCTCGCGGCCCTTGTTGAGCAGGCGCTGGAGGGCGGTGAGCCGGTAGTCGAGCAGCATAAACTGCTCTAACTGATAGCGGCACAGCAGCTCCAGCAGATGGGCGTTGTAGTGGATGTCTTCGCGCAGGAAGTTGGTGCGCGATTGCAGGATTTCATCCAATTCGTCGAGGGCGCCCTGGTAGTCGCCTTGAGCAAATTTGAAGTAGGCAAACTTGTAATAAAAGAGCATGGTGCGGTGGTCGTCGAGGCGGTCGCCGTAGTCGTGCAGGCCTTTTTTTACCCGCTCCACATCCTGGGCAGCGGATAGGAAGGAGCGCTCCAGCAAGTGGCGGTTGAGGCTGGCCAGCGACAGGTACTGAAAAGCCACCAATTCGGTGCCGGGCATAAAAACGTCTTTCATCGCGACTACAAACCCGCCGAACTCTTCGAGGTAGCGGCGATAGTCGGCCACATCGTCGAGGAGGAAGCAGAAGATGAGCAGGTAGTACAGTCCCCGGATGTAGAGGTCGGGGTCTTTTTCGCGCATCTTGGGGTTGAGGCGGAAGAGGGCTACCCATTCGGCGGCATTTTCGCGGGCGGCTGCCAGGTTGAGGCGAATGTAGTTGTACCACATGTGGGCCTGGAAGCGATTGACCTTTTCAAAAAAAGTGCCCACCGACTCCACTCTTTTGGGCAGGGGCTGCATGTTGAGCCAGGCCGTATGCAGCCGCTCGACTTCTTCGGGGGTTTTGGCGTGGCCGTGGTCGATGTAGTAGCCCTGTATCTGAATGTTGAGGTTGCTGAGCTCGCTGGCGGCCAAAGTGACCTCGCTGCGCTGGGTGGCGTCGAGCAGCAGCTTGTCCATTTTGCGGCTCACCTGACGGGAGCGGGTAATGTGGCGCGCTTCGATGAACTTTTGGAACTCCAGCACTTCGAGGTGCAGGATGTCCTGGTGGTGTTCTTCGGCGGTAAGCTTGACGCGCTCCAGCAGTCGGAGGCTTTCCATATACAGGCCCTTGCTGTACAGGATGCGGGCAAAGTCGAGCTGTTCGCGTATCTGTATGTCGATGTGCCGCTGGATGTGCATCAGCCGCATACTGGTGAGCAACTGGCGGAACAAATGGCGCTTGAGGTGGGGCAGATGGGAGCGCTCGGAAGAGGGCAGGCGCTGGATGAGTTCTTTTTCGTCGTACTCCGATAGCTTGTCGAGGGCATCAAACAGAAGGATAAACTTGCGTTCCTGCGTACTCATGGTGCGGTTGACATAGAGCCTGAAATGGCGCTTCTCCGCTTTGCTGAGCGATTTTATTAAACGAAATAACTGGTCTTTAGAAACCGTGGGCATGTCTTATTTTGGCTAAATAGACTATTGATTATCAATGTTTAATGATTTTTATTTGGCTTTTGGGCTTAAAAGATTTGGCTGTAATTTGGTTAGGAAGCCCGCATTGGGCGCGCTTATCTTTGTCTTAACAACGCCGCAACGCTGGTTGGGCGTCCAACGGAAGGCAAGATTTGCAGGAACCCTTACGGCCGCTGCGCAGCCTAAGGAATCGGGAACAAAAATAACATTTCTTATGAAAAAGATTGAAGCGATCATTCGATTGTCTCGTTTCGACAAAGTTCGGGACGCGCTGGCCGAAATTGGCGTCAACTTTTTTACGCTCAGCGAGGTGAAGGGCTTCGGCTTGCAGCGGGGCGAGAAGTTGGTGTATCGGGGCAGCGTTTACGACTCCGACTACATCGCCCGTCTTCGGCTCGACATCCTGTGCGAGGCGGATAAAGTGGAGGCCATCCTCAAAGCCATCTCATCGGCGGGTCGTACGGGCGAAGTGGGCGACGGCAAGATTGCCGTTTACGACATCGAACAGGTCGTGCGCATCCGCACCAACGAAGTGGGCGCATCCGCCATATAAAGGTATTCAGGTTCGCTTTTGAAATATAGTTCGCAGCGCTCGCTCATCAACTCGGTTAAACAATTCACGTAGTACGAAGCCGGTTTTCAGGCTTCTGTTGCCCTCGCCACTTACCAGATTGCCGCAATTTCCGGCTGCAGTTTTTCGGCGTTCTGCCCTGTGCAGCGCTTAGCTGGTTATTGTCTTCAACTATGGTTTAACGCAAACGATTTTCACGCATGAACGAATCATTATTTACGGCAAATAACCTATGGATGTTGATCGCAACGGCTATGGTGTTTATCATGCACCTTGGCTTTGCTACCTTGGAATCGGGGCTGGCACAGAAAAAAAATGTAGTCAATATCCTGTTTAAGAACATTATGATTGTAGCCATAGGGTTGCTGACGTACTTCTTAGTGGGCTTCAACCTCATGTACCCCGGCACGAATGCAGGCGGCTTTTTTGGCTTCAGTGGTTTTGGCCTGAGTATGCCTGCCGGCGCGGCCGGCGCCATCGAGTACGCTTCCGGCAAGTACACCTACTGGACGGATTTTATCTTCCAGGGCATGTTTGCGGCCACGGCGGCAACCATTGTCTCGGGGGCGGTAGCCGAGCGCATTAAGCTCAACGCCTTCCTGATATTTGCCACCATCTTTGTGGCCGTCAGTTACCCCATTACCGGTATGTGGAAGTGGGGCGGCGGCTGGCTCAATGCAGCCGGCTTCTACGATTTTGCCGGCTCTACGCTGGTGCACTCGGTAGGCGGGTGGGCCGCGCTGGCAGCCGTGCTGGTGCTGGGGCCGCGTACGGGCAAGTACTTGTCGGGGGGGCGCATCAAGCCCATTCCGGGGCATAGCCTGCCTTTGGCCACCATTGGCGTATTACTTTTATGGTTTGGTTGGTTTGGTTTTAACGGAGGCTCGGTGCTCAGCGCGGATCCGGTAGCGGTATCGCTGGTATTCGTCACCACCAGTCTGGCTGCCGCAGCCGGCGCGGTGGGCGCCTTCTTCGTCTCCTACCTCAAGTTTAAGACCCACGACCTCTCTATGGTGCTCAACGGCATCTTAGGCGGGTTGGTGGGCATCACGGCAGGAGCCGACCAAATGTCGCCGGCCGACGCCATCTATATAGGCTTCATTTCGGGGGCCATCATCCCCTTTGCCGTCGTTTTCTTCGACCGCATCAAGATCGACGATCCGGTGGGCGCTACCTCGGTACACCTCGTATGCGGGGTGTGGGGCACGCTGGCCGTGGGCATCTTCGGCAAGATGGGCGGCCTCAATCAACTCTGGATTCAGTTGTACGGCACGCTGGCCGTAGGCGCCTTCACATTCCTGTTTGCCTTTGGCCTGATGTACCTGCTGAAGGCAACTATGGGCATTCGGGTATCGGTAGAAGAGGAGCTCACGGGCCTCGATCGGGGCGAGCACGATATGGAAGCTTACAGCGAGTCGGTAGAGGAAGCTTCCATTTACCATCAAATGGCATAGCCAACAAGCGGCATAACTGCCACATAGTCAAAGTATATCGCGCGTCGGCGGGTTTTGTGCACAAGAGGTGCGGATAAAACCAGCGATCTATGTACAAAACCTGCCGACGCAAACGATAAAAAAAAGCCCCGATGCGCGGCAACGCATCGAGGCCAGCGGAGAGGACGGTAAACCGCCCACTCATAAATCGCAAGGGCAAAGGTAAAGCATATTGGCGACAAATGCAAAACACGGGGCCATCTGGCGTCCGGTTTTTGCAGCCGCCGCCAAAGCTGCAAGTCCTCCGGTTTACTCCTTCCGCGAACTTGGATTTACTTCAATTCGCTAACTCAAAACTGGACTTGTATGCAAAAGCTGCGCTACACTTTGCTCAGCGCCTTGGCGCTATTGGTCATTACATCCGGGGCAAAGGCCCAGGATATGGCAGCGGTGAACCCCGCCGTCGTTACCGCCTCAGGCGCGACGCCGGCCGGCCCTGCCCTTGAAACGACAGAAACGGAATCAGCAGCAGAAGAAGAGACCGAATCTCCGCTATCGCTGTCGGGCTATGTTGATGCCTACTACATGTACAACTTCAACGAGACGGGCTTTCCCACCAGCTTTACGAGTATGCACAACTCTTTTACGCTGGGCATGGCCAACTTAGTGCTGGCTAAGCAGGGCAAAAAGGTGGGCTTTATGGCCGACCTCGGCTTTGGCCCCCGCGCCGACGCCGCCAACGGCTATCTCACCTCCGAGGGCGGCCTTACGTCGCTGAGCCTCATCAAGCAGTTGTACGTGACTTATGCGCCGGCCGACTGGCTGACGCTGACGGCAGGCAACTTTGCCACCTTCGTGGGCTATGAAGTCATCGACGCTCCGGTCAACCTCAACTACTCCACAAGCTACCTGTTCAGCTATGGCCCCTTCTACCATACCGGGGTGAAGGCCAACATCAGCTTGTCGGATAAATTGGGGCTGTTGGTAGGGGTGTTCAACGACACCGATACCAAAATTGACGTAGCCTCCGGCAAGCACGTGGGCGCCCAGTTGTCATATGCCGGCGATAAAATTTCGGCCTACCTCAATTATCTCGGCGGCCGCCATGCCGACGCCTCCGACGGCTCGCCGGAGTTGTTCAGCCATCAGCTCGACCTTACGGCTACTATGGCCGTGAACGACAAGCTCAACTTAGGCCTCAACAGCGCCCTGCGCGACTTTCACCCTGCCGAGGGCGAAGACCGCATGTGGTTCGGTACGGCCCTGTACGCCAACTACGCCGTCTCAGACGCTTTTCTGCTGGCATTCCGCGGCGAATACATGAACGATATGGACGGTATCATCTTGGGCGCCGCCGACAACAGCATCCTTTCGGCTACCCTGTCGGCCAACCTCAAGGTGGGCAACCTGACGTTCATCCCCGAGTTCCGCATCGACAATACCAGCGAGGATGTCTTCTTCGACAAAGACGGCAAACCCACTGCCGCCAACCCGGCCATCCTTACTGCCGTAGTGTACAGCTTCTAGCGCCTGCCCCCCCCCGGACAAGGGATGGGAGCGGTATGGCGACCCGACCCAAGGAGGGGCGCCATAAGAGCGGACAGCCCGGCGCCGCCCGTGTCGGACATCAGCAGTAGATGTTATGCGGCGTGGCCCCAAAAAAAGAAGAGAATTGATTAACAACCAACAAATTTTCGTTTTATCATGGCAAAGTTTAAGCTAGAGTACATCTGGTTGGATGGTTACAAACCCACGCAAAGCCTGCGTAGTAAGACCAGGATTGAGAAGGATTTCAGCGGCAAGCTCGAAGACTGCCCCATGTGGTCGTTCGACGGCAGCTCTACGGAGCAGGCGCCCGGCAACTCTTCCGATTGCCTGCTCCAGCCGGTGGCCATTTTCCCCGATCCGGGTCGCAAGAGCGCCTTCTTAGTGATGTGCGAGGTGCTCAATGCCGACGGCACGCCCCACGAGAGCAACGGCCGCGCTACCATCGCCGACGACGACAACGACTTCTGGTTTGGCTTTGAGCAGGAGTACTTCCTCTGGGACCTCGAAACCAACAAGCCGCTGGGCTTCCCCGCTTCGGGTTTTCCCGCCCCGCAGGGGCCGTATTACTGCTCGGTAGGCGCCGGCAAAGCCTATGGCCGCGAGATCATCGAGGAGCACCTCGACATTTGCCTCGACGCGGGCATCAACGTAGAGGGCATCAACGCCGAAGTGGCCCCCGGGCAGTGGGAGTTTCAGGTGTTTGCCAAGGGCGCCAAGGCCGCCGGCGATCAGGTGTGGGTAGCGCGCTACCTGCTGGAGCGCACCGCCGAGAAGTACGGCGTGGGCATCAACTGGCACTGCAAGCCGGTATCGGGCGACTGGAACGGCTCGGGCATGCACGCCAACTTCTCCAACAGCGTCCTGCGCAGCTGCGGCAGCAAAGAGATGTACACAGAAATTCTGGAGGCTTTCCGCCCCGTCACCAAGGATCACATTGCGGTGTATGGCGCCGACAATCACCTGCGCCTGACGGGCAAGCACGAAACGCAATCGATTGATAAGTTCAGCTACGGCGTATCCGACCGGGGCGCGTCCATCCGCATCCCCATCGCCACCGTTGAGCGCGGCTGGAAGGGCTATCTCGAAGACCGCCGCCCCAACTCGGCCGCCGACCCCTACAAAGTAGCGGCTCGCATCGTCAGAACGGTTAAATCAGCTCTAGTTCCTGCATAGGAATTTGCCATGCCCTGCCCCGTGCCTCTGGCGCGGGGTGGGTTTTTTGGCTGGAGGGTATCTGCTCAGGTTGGCATGCGCATGCCGCCTGAGCAGATTTTTTTTGGGGGGGGACGGGGTCGGGGCGCATCCCCGCTTGAGGCGGGGTCGGGGCGTCCGCTATTATGGGGCTGCCCCCGTCTCCTGTTGGCCGGATGGCCTTGGCGAGGGGCAGCCCCATACCGCTTCCGTCCCTTGCGCGGCTGCCGCAGCGGCATTGTTTCGCCTTCGGCGGTCGTTGGGCGGGTTGGAGAACTATAGTTCTCCAAGCCAAGATTTGTGCATCTTGACTTGCTCTTTTTCCGTTTGGCGGCGTTAAAAAGCCTCGCCATAGCTCAGGCTATGTCTGCGTTTTTTGCCTTGCCAGCCGAAAAAATAGCGGCGTCCATTTTTCACTCATCCTGACTTGGGGAACTATATAATGCGGTACGGCTGCATAAGCAGGCATCCTAAATCCGTACCTTTGCCCTATGATCGACAAACAACAGCGCAAACTCAGGCGTATGGCCGCTCTGACGGTCATACTATCCCGGTATGGCTTTAACGACGTGCTGGCGCGGCTCTATCCGCGCAGCGCCGGGGTGCAGCAGGGCGAAGACCCGACCCAAGCTTCGGCGCCCGTATATGCCCGCATTCGCATGGTGCTGGAAGAGTTGGGGCCTACCTTCGTAAAGCTGGGTCAAGCCCTTAGCAACCGCGAGGATATGCTGCCGGAGGGGCTCATCCGCGAGTTGCAGCAGCTACAGGATAAGGTGGAGGCAGCCGACATTGACATAACCGAACTGTTGGCCGACAACTTTGGCACCGATTATCAGGAGGCTTTTTCAACCATCGATCCGCAACCGCTGGCCTCGGCCTCCATTGCGCAGGTGTACCGGGCTACGCTAAAAACCGGCGAAAAAGTAGTACTTAAGGTCAGGCGGCCCCACATTGAGGAGGTCATTGAGGGCGATCTGCTCATTATGAAAGACTTAGCCCGCCTGCTGACTACTTATTTCGACTTTGCCGAGCACATCAACTTAGTTCAGGCCGTGAATGCCTTCGAGCGGTCGTTGCTCAATGAGCTGTCGCTCGTCAACGAGCGCGAAAATATAGAGCGCTTTGCGCGTCATTTTCAGCACAACCCCCATAGCTATGTGCCCAAGGTATACCCGGCCCTGTCGAACAATCAGGTGCTGTGTATGGAGTTGGTGGAGGGGGCCAAGATTACCGACCGGGACTTTCTGCGGCAGCATGGCTTAGACCCTGCCGCACTGGCCAACCGCGGCCTTCAACTCTACCTCAGCCAATTGCTGGAGTTTGGCTTCTTTCATGCCGACCCCCATGCCGGCAACATCATGGTACTGCCCGACGGCCGCATCGCCTTCATCGATCTGGGGGCTATGGGCGTTATTTATGCCGCCGATCAGGAACTGCTGGAAGACGTCATCCTCAACTTAGTGGCCCGAAATGTACCTCGTTTAGTGGCCCTGTTGAAAAAAATGGCCATCCGCATCGACATCCCCGATGAGCGCAAACTCCAACAAGACCTCTCCGATATGCTGGCTATGGTAGACGCCGGCGGCTTAGGGCAGCTCAACATAGGGTTGCTCATCGGCAAATTCAAAGATGTGCTCTTCGAAAACCGCATTGTGATGCCCGACTACTTCACCCTGCTGGTGCGCGGGCTGGTACTCATCGAAAGCGTGGGGCGCACCCTCGACCCCAAGATGAACGTACTGGCCGGCGTAGAGCCCTACGTAGCCAGGATTGTACGCAAACGCATGAGTCCTGAGTACCTCTTCAACAAGGGCGTGGCCCGGCTTGGAGAGCTGGGGCATGATCTTCAGCATTTTCCCGACGACCTCAGGGGCATCCTTCAGCGCCTCAACGATGGCCAACTTACCATCGCTACCGACGTAAAAGCCTTAGATCGCACCCAGGCAGCCATCCGGCGGGGATTCCAACTCACCGCCTTGGCGGTGGTATTGGGCTCAGGCATAATAGCTACGGCCTTATTGTACGCCGCCCGGCCCGGCGCCGACGAGTGGGCGTGGATGGGCGCTTTAGGTTGTGTGGGGCTGGGAGGGGTGCTGGTTTTGCAGTTGATGAAGCGTTAGAAAGAGGTCTTTGTACCAGCAAAATTTGGTTTAGCCCATCTCCGACACCACCTCCGTCACTTGCGGGATCATCCGTTTGAGCATGCCCTCAATACCGGATTTTAGTGTCACGGTAGAGCTGGGGCAGCCGCTACAAGAGCCTTGTAGTACCACCGTCACTACGCCTTGGTTGTAGGATTTGAACTCTATGTTGCCGCCATCCATTTCTACAGCCGGCTTTACATAGGTTTCGATGAGATTTTTTACGTTTTTGACGATCTCGGCCTCGTCGCCGCTGTACTCGTAGCTGTCGGCCCGTTCTTCTTCGAGTTTGGCCATGGCTTCGCTGAAGCCTTCCAGCAGGATGGGCTCGCCGCTTTCCACATAGCCTTTGATGAACTCCTTGAGCTTGAGCATGATGTCTTCCCAAGCGTAGTTGAACTCCTTGGTGACCGTCACAAAGTTATTGCTGATGTATACTCCTTTTACATAAGGAAGGCCAAAGAGCGCTTTGCCCAGCGGCGACCATTCTTCGGCTAATTCGGGTTCGCGGAAATCGGCCGTGCCCTTATACAGCATGCGGTTGGTTACAAATTTCAGCGACTCCGGGTTGGGGGTCTGTTCTGTATACAGCAACACGGGGCTTTTTACCGTCGTATTCTCCATGGTTGTATTGTATTGGCTTTGCAGCAGCTAATTTAGATTAATTCCAAAGATAGATACTGCAAATAAACACCAAAAAAATAGCAAAGTTTTACCCGTTTACCGATCGCCTACCAAAATATATTGATAGTCGAGCGCCGTATCGTTGGCGATGATGTTTTTGTACCCCGCCTCATAAAACAGCTCTTCAATTTCATGGATTGGGATACGCAGGCTTTGGGGGGGGCCTATGGGCGTGCGCTTTTTCTTGAAGTCGACGATGAGCAGCCGCCCTCCGGGCTTGATGGCGCTCTTGAGCCGGCGCAGGTACTCTATTTTATTCTGGATGTACATAAAGGTGTTGACGATGATGACGGCGTCTACCTCGTTGGCCTTCAGTTTGGGGTCGTTGGGGTCGCCGAGGCGGGTCTCTAAGCGCGTCTGTATCTCTTCAGGCAGTTCGAGTACCTTTACGCTGTCGAGATAATCGATAAACCGCCGGTCGATGTCGATGGCGATTACCCGTTCGGCCTTGTGGGCCATCCGCATGGCAAAAAAGCCGGTACCCGCGCCAATATCGGCTACGGTTTTGCCCTCTAAATTGCCGAGTTGATTCAAAATCATATCGGGCTTTTGCCAGATCACCCGATTGGTGTTGAAGTAGTCTTCCGTTTCGCCTGCTTCCGAATCGGCATCGTTAGTACGGGTGTTGGCTACGGGAAGGGGCTCCTGTTGGTCGGGGGGCAGCGACTGGTCGTTGGCATCGGGAAAACACGCGGTCATAACCAGCAATACAGGCCAAAACAATGACATTAATTTAGACAAATGGCGCAGTTTCATTATCCTCAATTTTGGGTAAAGTTAGCAGGTTGCCACCAGATAACGCTACTGTATACGGATTTTATCCCGCAATTCGGAATTATTTCGTTGATAAAATTTCGATGGCCCTCACCAATCGGTCGAGGTCGTAAGTAGTAGTGTATACATTGGGCGTTATGCGCACCCCTTTGATGTTCTCCCATACAATGGCCACGGTATGAATTTTATGTTCTTTGAACAAGTAACCCATCACTTCCTCAGGGGGCTTACCCTCTACCTGGAGGAGCGCAATGGCACAGGCAAAATCAGGATGCGAAGAGGTGCCTATGCTGATACCTGGTAAGCCGGCTACCCTTGAGGTCCAGTAGGTTTTGAGGTATTGCAGCCGCTGTTGTTTGCGTTGGGCGCCGATCATGAGGTGGAAATTGACGGCCTGGCCTATGGCCTGCTCAATGGCGAATGAACGGGTGCCCAGCGACTCGAATTTTCGGATGTTTTCGCTCTCGGGGTCGGGGGCTGCCAGCAGGGGGTAGAGGTTTTTGATCTTCTCCCGACGCACATAAATCATACCGCTGCCAAAGGGGGCGCACAGCCATTTGTGCAGGCTGGTACCGAAGTAGTCGCAGTCGAGATCGGAGATTGTATAGTCGATGTGAGCAAAAGAATGAGCAGCATCGACCAGCACTTCGATGCCCCGCTTTCGGGCCTCTGCGGCAATCTCGCGGGCGGGTATGATCTGGCCCATCCAGTTGATGAGGTGAGTGATGTGTACTACTTTGGTGCGTGGGCCAAAGGCTGCTACATAGGTATCTACCAGGGCTTGGCGGTCTTCGGAGGGCAGGGGCAGGTCAATCCATTTGAGCGCTATGCCATCGCGCAGGGCGCGTTGCTTCCAGGCGTTGATCATGTTGGGGTAGTCCTGTTTGCTGAGCACCACTTCATCGCCTGCTTTGAGGCGCAGGCCAAAGATGATGGTTTCTAAGGCTTCCGAGGCATTGCGGTTGATGGCGATCTCTTCGGGCGAGCAACCGGCCAACTCGGCCAGCTTAGTGCGCAGGGGTTCGCGGCCTTGGTCGAGCACATTCCACATATAGTAGCTGGGCGCTTCGTTGCTGAGCCGGTTGTATCGTTCTACGGCTTCCTGCACCACCAGCGGCTGGGGAGATACGCCGCCGTTGTTGAGGTTGAGTACGCTGGGGGATACGGTGTAGGACTGTTGGATGTAGTACCAGAAATCTTCGTCGGTAGCGCAGGCTTCGGCCGACTGGTCGGCTCGCGCTTCTAAGGCGAGCAGCAATTCGCGGCCTTGCGCCGATGTAAAAAAGGCAGGGGCGGCAACAGCCCCGCCGGCGGCGGCAAGTCGGCGAATAAAATTTCTGCGATTGGATGTGTTGGACATGGCGGAATTTAGTTTAGCCCGCCAATATAATTAAATATAGGGCACATCGGCGGGTTTTGTACACAGAAGCGTGGATAAGTAATCCATATACAAAACCTGTGGAATCGCATCATGCCATGCACCGCTCAAGCCTTATTCCGCCAACGCATATACGCAGCTTCGCGCTATCTGTACCGGCTCAAACTGAATTGTGCCCCCTATTCGACTGGTATCGGGGCCAAAGGTGTCTGTAATGATGCGAGCCTGCCGAACTACGCCCTCGCCCTTATACCAGCGATAGCCGCGCGCGCCTATATTGGGGCCGCTTACGAGTCCGCTTGCTTGCACCAACTCCAGTTGGCAGTTGCGCGTTGCAGCCGCTATGGGCAATACCCGATAATAATGTCCCCTGATGGTGGTTTGATCGTTGGCCCGCTCCCAGAAGGTAATTTCGCCCCTCACTACAAGCGCGCTATCCCTCAGTTCCAGCTCAAAGACGCAGCGCCAATCGCCCAGCCCATAGGTGTCGTCGTCGCCCCGCAGGAGATCGGTGGCCCATATTTCTGCATCTGGAAGCTCCACCAACATTACAGTGGGGCCTGGTTGCGCCCAAGCCGACGAGCTTGCCGCTATTGCTGACAGCCACAAGAGGTTAAAAAGCAGTGAACGAATCATGGTGGCGAGGTTTTGAGCTGCCGGAGCAGATTTGCGCCCTCTGAGCCAAGATTGATAAATCTTAGCATAGAGGAACTATAAAAACGCTTTATTTGATGATATACGTGCCGGGTGGGGAAAAAGATTTGGGATATGATGGTGAAACTACAATCGGCTGTGGGAGATTAGCGGATCGGGCAGAGCCAAGGATGCCGGAATTTGTATGCCAATAATTGTTTTATTTGTATTTTTTTTTAAAAAATCTAAAAAAAACTTGCGCAGCCTCTGATAACTTCTTAGCTTTGTACAAGCAATACGGCAAAAGCGTGTTCTCACTCTTCAGGCGAAAGCCATACTTACTACCGCCATCGCTTTTGTTCTCCATTAGCCCGGATATCCGGGAGAATCATTTTTTGCTGCGCAGCTTTGGCGCCGGCCCATGAGGGTTATTCTTCTTTTGAGATAGCTCCTCTCGCCGGATGCCAGACATAGCCCCGCTTCCGCCACAGGTAGCCGGCGCACTTGGGAAGCCACTTTCGGGCCTTGTGCCCTTAGGAGTGGGAGCCGGAGGTATGCGCAGTGGTGGTGGCCGTGGAGCGGGGAGTTGGTGTGCAGGCCAGGAGGGTGGGATCCCACCCTCTTCTACAAAGATGATGGTAAGTACCAAAGCGTTCGCCACCGGGAGGGGCGCCAAGACCGCCTGCTTCTGCCCGAGTTGTGCCAGGTAGCGGGATTTCTAACTTTGCAGGTAGATTCCCGTAGAAAGGCAACTGCCGCGAAAGTAATATCTTTGTACAAAGACCTGTGGCCGGCTCATGGATGCAACCCGCAAGATCATACATATAGATATGGATGCGTTTTACGCTTCGGTGGAGCAGCGCGACTTTCCGGAGCTGCGCGGTAAGCCGGTAGCTGTGGGCGGCGCTCGGGCGCGGGGGGTGGTGGCGTCGGCCAGCTATGAGGCGAGGCGGTATGGGGTGCGCTCGGCTATGCCTGGTATGACGGCGAGGCGACTGTGCCCGGAGTTGATTTTTGTGAGGGCTCGCTTTGAGGTATACCATCAGGTGTCGGAGCAGATTCGGGAGATATTTTTGAGCTATACCGATTTGGTGGAGCCGCTGTCGTTGGACGAAGCTTATTTGGATGTGACGGAGCCCAAGCAGGGGCCGCTGTCGGCTACGCTGATAGCCGAGGAAATCCGGCGACGGATAGTGGAAGTTACCGGACTGACGGCTTCGGCGGGGGTGTCGTTTAATAAGTTTTTGGCCAAGGTGGCTTCCGACATCAATAAGCCCAACGGGATGAAGGTGATCACGCCGGCCGAGGCGGTCGACTTTTTAGATGCGCTGCCGGTGAGTAAGTTTCATGGCATTGGGGAGGTGACGGCCAAACGGATGCAGCGCATGGGCATAAGTACGGGCGCCGACCTGAAGCGCTATGAGGAGGTGGAGTTGGTGCGGCTGTTTGGAAAGGTAGGCCGCCATTACTACCGCATTGTGCGGGCCGACGACCAACGGCCGGTGAACCCGCATCGATTGCGCAAGTCGATAGGCGCCGAGCGCACCTATGCCGAAGACCTGCACGAGCTGAGCGCTATGCGCGAGAAAGTGAGGGAGCTGGCGGCTATTGTATTCCGGCACATGGCCGAAAAAAATAACTTTGGCCGCACGGTGACGCTAAAGCTGAAAACGCCCGATTTCAGGATATTCAACCGGAGCCGGTCGTTTGGCAGCGAGCTGCGCCGGCTGGAGGACCTGGAGCAGGCCGTGCTGGGGTTGCTGGAGGAGCATGCCGAAGAAGTAGGCGCCGTGCGGCTACTGGGCGTGGCGGTGTCGAACTTGGAGCGGGAGCAGTTGGGGGCAGGCATACAACTGCTTCTGGATTTTGGGGAGGAGTTTTTGTAAACGTTGGTAGTCAATGGGTTGGTTGGCAGGTTGTAGTCGGCGAGGGAACTTTTTGACAAAAAAATAAGTTTAGGTCTTGCGAGATTGCACAAAGGTTGTATCTTTGCATCGCCTTTTTTGAAAGGGGGTAAAAACCTGTCAAAAAGGTTGATTGATTCGGTAGCTCAGCCGGTAGAGCAATACACTTTTAATGTATGGGTCCTGGGTTCGAATCCCAGCCGAATCACTGGCCCCGCGAGGGGAAAATGTTGGAAAGGCCTTAGTTCTTTGGAGCTAAGGCCTTTTGCTTTTGGCGGTGGAGCGGGCAGGTTAGTCGTTTTCAACAGGCGTGTTGGCCCAAGCCGCTGCGGAGCCGCGTGAGCGGTGGAAGCGGTATGGCCCGACCACAAGGAGGGCCATAAGAGCGGACGACGCGACCCCGGCCCCCAAGTATATGGCCATAGCAGGGGCGGGCGCTCAAGGGGCCGGGGGCACGCCCCAAACACGCTCTTTTTCTGGATTTTGCGTTAGGAAGGTGACAAAACTTAATATCAGGTACATGAATGTGTGCTGGTAACACTTTCATGATGTATATTTGCTGAGTAGTCTGGCGATACCCTTTACAGAATTATTGAAGTTACATCACATGAAAGCATTGGAGGAGTTGGTTAATCTGTTTGAAAAAAGCAGGTTAGTCAGGAATGAACTATGGCCGACAATACTGGCCCCGCAGTCGATGATGGCCGACCTCTATCACAGCATAGCAGACGGCAGCGTGCATACAGAGGAAGATGTCCGCCAAAAATTATTCCCCGACGACCCCGATGCGCTGCGCTTTAACAGGGTAAAAAACCGCCTCAAAGAGCGACTCACCGATGTTGTTTTTCTCCTCGACTTCAATCGCTGGGACGGCCCCGAACGCCAGAAGAGCTACTATGAATGCCTGAAAAAATGGTCGGCTGCCATGATACTGACGGCCAAAAACAGCAAAGCTGCCGCCGTAGAATTGCAGGAAAAGGTACTGAAGCAGGCCATTCATTTTGAGTTTACCGATCTCATCTTACAGGCGCTGTCGAGCCTCAAGCTCCACTATGGCTCCATAGAGGGCGACGTAAAAAAATTTGAACATTATCGCGGTCTGTACAACCACTACCGGCAGGTGTGGCTGCTGGAAAATGAGGCTGAAGACCTCTATACCTTGCTGGTGAGCCGCTATGTAGCCAGCCGGGGCCTCAAGGAAGATATGACCGCAATGGCTCGTGATTATTACGACCAGATTAAGGACGCGCTGACCGTTTATCCTTCCTTCCGGCTGCACCTCTGCGGCCGACTGCTGGAGCTCATGGTGCACAGTAGCGAAAACGACTACCGCAAAACTGCTGAAGTGTGCGAAAACGCCATCACTTTTTTCGAGCAGAAGCCTTATGAGAGTCATCTTCCGTTGCAAGTGTTTTATTATCAGTTGATTGTGTGTTATGTGCAGTTGCGCTCATTTGAACAGGGCGCGGCCATTATGCAGAAGTATGAGCAAATATTCGAGCCGGGCTCATTCAACTGGTTTAAACTACAGGAGCTCTTTTTTATGCTGGCCATGCATACCGGCAACTACAACGAGGCTTGCGTGACCTACCAAAAGACTACCGCGCATGCCCGGTTTTCGGGTCTGCCCGACTCCATTCAGGAAATCTGGCGCATATTTGAGGCCTACAGCCACTACCTGCTGTTGGTGGGCAAAGCGACTGGCTCGGGCCAGGAGGGGAGCTTCCGCGTAAGCCGCTTCCTCAATGAGATACCCCAATATTCAAAAGACAAGCAGGGGATGAACATCCCGATTCTCATTGCCCAGATCCTGTTTATGTTTGCCGATGGCAAATACGGCAAGTCCATCGATCGCATGGAGGCCATCGAAAAGTATTGTAGCCGCTATCTCAAGCGCAACGATACTTTTCGCAGCAACTGCTTCATTAAGATGCTGCTTCAGGCCCCCGAGGCGGGCTTTCACCGGGAGGCTGTAAAACGCCACGCGGCCAAATGGCTCGACATGCTTCGCACCATGCCCATCGAAATCTCTAACCAAGGTTACGGCGTCGAAATCATTCCCTACGAAGAACTCTGGGAGATGGCCTTAGCGTCGTTGCAAATGAAGAGTGTAAAGCGCGCCCAGCAAAAATAAAAGCGCAGGCGCGCGCGTATGTGTCCCCCCGTCCTTTTTCCCCCTCCCTTCCCAGAAACAAGTCATTCCCCGTTGATTAATTAATTTTTTGGGCGGCATCCCCGCCCCTGATCGGCTATTGCTGCGCCGGAAGCGCTAAGCGTATGCCTGGGGCGGGGTCGCTCCTTTACAGCCGTGCCCCTTCGGTACAGAGGCAGCTTGCGCGGGCGTGCTGCGGGCGGCTGACGCTGAGTTTCGGGAGGAGTGACTTTGGAGTCTCAATGGTCATTTATCGACCCTGTTTTGATGTTGTAATATGTACCCTAAGTTCTTTTTTTGTTGATTTTTGATTGTTTTAAGTTGTTGGTTATGTGTGCTTTAATGGTTTTGTGGATGTGTTTAACTGCTTTTGTTGCGTGTTAAAAACCACGTTTTGCTGTCTGAGGGGGCTGTAGAAGATGCAGCTACCTTTGACATGTAAGTTGAACATATCACAGGAAAAAGTTACTATCTCATGAAAAATTTCGACAACCTGAACATTCAGGGCCGTCATGCCCTTGCCATTGCCCAAAACAACTGCGGAATCGTCGTCATTGACATTTCCGGGGTATAAGGAGCAAGGGTTTTTCGCCAACAAAAGGGGCTAAGTCGCCGGCGTGCAGAAGTAGCCTCGTCCAATTGCCAAAAGGATGAAACGAATTGTGTTTCTTCAGCGGGAGCGCTACGGCCCTCCCGCTGAAGAGTGTTCCTGTCGCGCCACAAAAGTGCAAGTGGTATTGGGTTCGCCCGGAGCGGGCTGTCGCGGAGTGGGGGTTTGCCGGATTGTTCCGGAAGGTTACCACATTCCCATCGGCTGCCCGCTTACGGGCGCCATTCTGGGGTTTAGCCCGGGCGGCAAATTGAGAATCATGTTTGAGACTGCGTCGCTTTCGGCATTACAGCGTGAAAAGCACTTTGGCTGGGGCCTTTTTCGAGTGGAAACGGCCTTTAATTTGCCGCTTTTTGCATGCCGGCGCTTAGGGCGCAGCAGCTACCAGATAAAACCGGGGTCTTATTCCGTGCGGGAGCAGGAAGGATTTCTGGTGGTGGAGTTCTGAGTCAATTTTAATCTGAAAAAGTTACAATTTCTATCTCATGAAAATCTTGTCTACCGCTATCGGTCTTGCGACCGCATGGTTATTGGTGATGGTATGCGCGCCGCCAGGCGCGCCGGGGCTGCCGGAAGTCCTGAGGGAAGGTTCGTCTGCATCCGTGCTGACGGGTTTGGTAGAATACGCATCGGCTGCTTTATCCGGCGGTCATTCGTATGAATACCTGACGACAACCTTAGGTTATGGACTTATGGCTCTGGCTGTAACGCTAATGATCTTTGTGGTTGCGCATTCCTTTAAGGGATTCCGGCCATTGTTTCTTTTGCGTTTATTGCGTCGGTTAAGAGCCCGGAGCATGGCGTTGCCCATGGCTATTGGGTTAGCTTTTGCCGTTCCGGCTGTGCTTTTGGGCCAGTCAGGTACGGCTTTTCGCGATTTTAACGGCAACGGTATTCAGAACGGCGCCGAACCCGGCGTTGAGGGTGTTATCGTTCGGTTGTACGCCAACGCTTCATCCCCGACTACTGATCAGTTTATTGGCGAAACCGTAACTGGCGCCAATGGGACTTACAATTTTGCTATTTCCGTTACGAGCGGCCGGGCCGCTAACATCGGAGAAAACGTTCGCATCGAATTTACGATACCTTCATCATTTGAATGTTCGCTTTCGGATATTGCCGACTTCCCGGGCGGAGGGGGCAATGCCTATGGTAGTAGCGTTCAGTTTATTACGGGCCGCCCCAGCGGCATCAATTTTGGCATTAACTATCCGGGGCAGTGGGCGCCCGACCCCAACCCGTTGGTGATGCTGCCTTGTTATGCATTTGGCAATCCTAATCTACCGGGCAGCACGGCTACCAATGCCCCTGCCTTTGTGTCTTTCAATTTTACTACATCGGGCGTGCCCCAGCCTTTTGATGGCGGGCAGGCGGGCGTTCCGCCGCCCAATATGCTGGCTACCATTGGGGAGGTAGGCTCATTATATGGCGTAGCTTTCTCGAAGCAAGCGCAAAAAGTATTTACATCGGCTGTTTTGCGCCGGCACGCTGCGCTCGGCCCGTTGGGCTCCGGGGGCATTTATTTGGTTGACCCCTTCTCAGCCGCAGCAGATAAGACTACGGACTTCCTCAATCTCGACGCCATAGGCATTGCCACCCAGAATGCGGGCGGCAGCTATCCGCCTCCGTCGGGCAATAATACCAGCCCTGTGAGCGGATACATCGGTACCAATGCAGAACGCGGTCTTCCTGCCGCCGTTGACGCGCCCAGTACCGACTATGCCGCCGGCGACCAGATAGGTAAAGTGTCTATTGGAGACATCGATATCTCCGATGATGGCCGTTACCTGTACGTCGTTAACCTTTACGATCGAAAAATCTACGAGATAGACTTAGTAGACCCGGCCAACCCACAAGCGCCTACCTTAGCCAACGTGGCTACGCGGGTGAGAAGCTGGGATGTGCCCAACCCGGCCACAATGGCCAACCAGGGGGAACACCGCCCCTGGGGCCTGAAGTTCTATCGTGGAAAACTATACGTAGGCATTGTATTATCGGGGCAGAATGCCGCCGGCAACGTTGTGAGCCCGGTAACGGGTGTCGGAAACGCACAGATTGGGACCGCTCTACGCGGATATGTGTACGAATTTGATGTGAATGCTCAGGCATTTGTAGTACGGCTTGATTTTAGCTTTGACTATGGCCGCGAGCGCCCCTGGATTCCGTGGGGCTATTCGCCGGGCCGGCCCAGTCGTTATTTTTCCGGTGAAGACCGGGAATGGGCAGAACCCATCATCAGCGATATAGAGTTTGACGATACCGGCAATATGCTGATTGGCGTTCTTGACCGCAAAGGTCACCAATACGCCATCAACAACAACGACTACAACGGGAACATTGTGCTTTACGAATACGCCACTGCGGGCGAATTGCTGCGCGCCAATGTAGCGCAGGTAGGTAACAACTGTGTATACAACATCGTTACCCGCCCCGGCACAACGGATTATTACGACGACAACGGCGCTCACCCCGAATCGGTACAGGGGCCGCTGGCGGTATTGCCTGGCGAAAACGAGGTTGTTGCCGTTTGGCTCGACCCCATAGGCATTCGCGCGGGTGGCGTCATCCGGCACAACAACGTTACCGGCGGCAAGGTGACGGGCTCAGCTTACGAGGTGTTTGAAGACCGGGCAACCTTGGGCAACAACGGCATTGCCACGCCCAGCAAAGCCAACGGCCTCGGCGACGTAGAGCTCAGCGGCGAGGCAGCCAGTATCGAAATAGGCAACTTGGTATGGAGTGATGCCGATAGAGACGGTGTTCAGGATGGGGGCGAAGTGGGAGTGCCCAACGTCACCATCCAGTTGTTTGCCGACTTTGATGGCAACGACATAGCCGACGGCCCAGCGCTGGCTACAACCATGACGTCTTCGATAGGTACGTGGTATTTTTCTCATACCAATGTAACGGACGGCGACCCGGCGACGCCAGGCAACCAGGCCGGCCCCCAGCCCAACCGGCGCTATCTCGTCAGAGTAGGCGCTGCAGATTGGTCGGGCGGCGTGGGCATTGGCGCGCTCACCAACTATCTTTTCAATATCCCTGCTAATGTAGTGGGAAGCGGCACTCCGGATTTGAGCGACAACGATGCTACGTTGATGGGCGGAGTGCCCCAAATAACGGTAATCACCGGGGTATCCGGGCAGAACGACCACTCTTTCGATATGGCGTTCTTTTTCTGCCCCACCATTACGAACCCTTCGCCGGCACAAGCCATTTGCGAAGGCGGATCTGGCGCTAATATAACGGTGCAAACCAACCAGAACGTAGCGAACAGCATTCGATTTGTACTGTTTACCACCGACCAAATGGCCGGCGGAAGTCCCAGTATGGCTGAAGCTGCCGCTATCTATGGCGGCGGTGTTGTGCTGGCAACGGTTACGCCTACGGGCGGCGCCGATCCTTACACCGCTACGCTTACGACAGCGGCCGGCGCCTGGAATACGCGCCCTCCGGGTACCTATTATGTATATGCCATTCTCAACCCGGATGTAGGCGATTTTTGTCGGCCGATTCAGGAGATTGTAGTGACCATTACGGCTCAGGCCGAGGCGGGCACGGGGAATACCCAGGAAGTATGCTTTACCGCTACCAGCGATATAGACCTTGCTTCATTGATAGTAGGCGCCGACCCCGGCGGTATTTGGACAGCCGGCGGCGGCAACCCCGCAGGCGGTACCTTTAATGCCGGCGCGGGTACTTTTAACCCCGCTGGCGCCAGCTTAGGGACCTATACCTTCCAGTATGCCTTTGCTGCTGTAGGCGGATGCGTCGCCGACCAAACGACCGTTACGGTGATCATTACCAACGCGCCGGATGTATGCCCTACCGACTTTGGCGATTTACCCAACCCGCCATACCCAACTACGCTGGCTAATACGGGCGCCAGCCACATCATTGTGCCTGGATTGAAAATCGGGGCCTCTGTAGATGCGGAAGGCGACGGTCAGCCGAGTGCGAACGCCGACGGCGACGGCGCCGATGAAGATGGTTTCAATCCGGCTTTGCCCGCCAATATGCTGGTAGCCGACCGCACGACTACTATCACTGTGCCTGTGATGAATATGACGGGCGGCGATGCTAAGTTGACGGTATACATCGACTTCAATAACGATGGCGATCTGACGGACGCCAATGAAATGTTCTTTACGACGATACCCAATAATGCGGTCGCTGGAACGCTAAATGTGGCTGTTCCTGCCGATGCCATATTGAATACGGATATCGGTATGCGATTCCGCCTGACCACGGAAATGGCTATGTCGCCTACTGGTTTAGCTACGAGCGGCGAAGTAGAAGATTACATCGTACAAGTAATGGGCTTTGACTATGGCGACCTTGCCGATAGCGGGGCCGGTACGGGTACGGGCAACTATGAAACACAAGACGCGAATAACGGCGCCAGCCATAAGATTATCCCGGGCCTGAAAATCGGGGCCTCTGTAGATGCGGAAGGCGACGGTCAGCAGAGCGTAGGCGCTAATGGCGACGGCGCTGATGAAAACGGCTTCAACCCTGCGCTGCCTGCCAATATGCTGGTAGCCGACCGCACGACCACCATTATCGTGCCCGTGATGAATATGACGGGCGGCGATGCTAAGTTGACGATATACATCGACTTCAACAACGACGGCGATCTGACGGATGCCGGCGAGATGTTCTTCACGACGGTAGCCAACAATGCTACGAGCGCAAGCCTGAGCGTAGCCGTGCCTGCCAATGCGGTACTGAATACAGACCTCGGTACGCGCATTCGCCTCACTACCGACTTAGTCATGTCGCCCAACGGCCCCGCCCCCGATGGCGAAGTGGAAGACTACTTAGTGCAGGTAATGGGCTTTGACTACGGCGACCTCGCCGATACCGGCGCCGGCACGGGAGCGGGTAATTACCAGACCCAGGATGCCAATGGCGGCGCCAGCCACAAAATCTCTACCAATGCAGCCGGGATGGTGACGTTGAAAATCGGCGCTTCCATAGATGCAGAGGGCGACGGTCAGCAAAGTGCCGACGCTAGCGGCGATGGCGCCGATGAGGATGGCTTCAACCCTGCGTTGCCCGCCAACATGCTGGTAGCCGACCGCACGACCACCATTACAATACCTGTAATGAACATGACGGGCGGCGATGCCAAACTGACCATATACATCGACTTTGACAACGATGGCGATCTTACGGATGCCGGCGAGATGTTCTCCACGACGGTAGCGAACAACGCAACAAGTGCAACCCTGAGCATAGCCGTACCCGCCAATTCGGTGTTGAATACCGATCTCGGTACGCGCATTCGCCTCACTACCGACTTAGCCATGTCGCCTAACGGCCCCGCCCCCGATGGCGAAGTAGAAGACTACTTAGTGCAGGTTATGGGCTTTGACTATGGCGACCTTGCCGATACCGGCGCGGGTACAAGCACAGGTAACTACAATACTGCGGCTGCGGATAATGGCCCCAGCCATAAGATCGTTCCGGGCTTGAAGTTGGGTTCATCCGTGGATGCAGAAGGCGACGCCCTGCCGGGCGCTACGGCCAATGGAGATGATGCCAATGATAGCGACCCCGGCGCGGGTACCGATGATGAAAACGGTGTTACGTTCCCGATGTTAGTCACGGGAACACCTGTAAATGTAGACTTTACCCTGATGAACATGACTGGCGGCGACGCCAAACTGACGTTGTTCATCGACTGGAATAAAGATGGCGACTTTTTGGATGCCGGGGAGATGTACTCTACCACGGTAGCCAACAATGCCGCTACGGCGTCCATTCCCCTTACCCCCCCAATGGATGCAGTACTGAATATGGACCTCGGCGTAAGGGTGCGTCTGAGCACCGATGCCAACGCCTCTATGTCGCCGGTGGGCCCTGCGCCTGATGGCGAGGTAGAAGACTACGTCGTACAAGTGATGGGTTATGACTACGGCGACCTTGCCGACGGCAGCGCAGGTACGGGTACTGCCCCTGTGGGCGTTGCTGCGAACCACAACACCTTGCTGTCGGACAACGGTCCGCGCCACAAACTCGTGACGGATGCCAACGGCAATGTTACCTTGAAGATTGGCGCTTCGGTAGACGATGACGTCGATGGCCAGCCCAGCGCCGATGCAGGCGAAACGACGGGTGGCGACGACGCTACGGAATCGCCCGACGATGAAGAGTTGGACGCTTATCTGGCGCCTATTTTGTTCATCCTGACGCAGACGACCAACCTGACGATCCCGGTGATGAACATGACCGGAGCGGATGCCAAGCTGACTTTATTCTTTGACTTCAACAAAGACGGCGACTTTTCGGATGCCGGCGAGATGTTCTCTACGACGGTAGCCAATAATGCTACGGTAGCTAATCTGGCGGTAACCGTACCTGCCAACGCCGTAGTGGGTCAAGACCTTGGCTTCCGGATTCGCTTAGCCAGCGACCCGGCGGAGTCTATGAGTCCGGTAGGAGAAGCGCAAAGCGGTGAAGTGGAAGACTACATGGTACAGGTAGTGGGCTTCGACTATGGCGACCATCCGGGCACTTATGGAACGACAGATCCTGACGGGCCTCGTCACATTGTGAACGAGAACCTGAAATTGGGCTCCAGCGTGGACGTAGAATTGGATGGTATTCCAAGCTCCATGTCGGGCGCAATGCCCGGCACAGGCGGCGACGATAACGATCCGGGACTGGTAACCTTTGGCAATTCAAGCCCCGCCGGTGACGATGAAAACGGCATAGCGCTTGTTACGCCGATGATTCCCGGAACGCAAGCCTGCTTTCAGGTAAATGCCATGAACATGACGGGCTCGGCAGCCGTGCTGCAGGCTTGGGTAGACTGGGATGGCGATGGCTCCTTTGGCGCCGGCGAGCAACTGAACACGGGCAGCTTTGCCCCATCGGGCGCTGTTGTTCCCAACGGCGGTCTGACGAATGCCCAACTGTGCTTCGACGTACCGGCCAATGCGGTTTTTGCTCAAGGCAACGCCTTTGTGCGCTTCCGCCTGTCGCCGCTGGGCGGCCTTTCGGCCAATAGCCAGACGGCGCCTGTGCCTTTTGGTGAAATAGAAGACTACAAGTTCACCTTGTCGAAAGTAGGCAACTACGTTTGGGAAGACATTGACGGCAACGGCCAGCAAAACGAAGCCGGCAGCGCAGGGCTCAATGGCGTTACGGTGCAACTCGTATACTATGGTCTCGACGGCGTAGCCGGCGGGACAGGCGCTAACGCCGACATTACCTATACAGCGGTGACGGCAACCAACGGCGCTACGAATGGTTATTACTATTTCTGCGGGCTGATTGCCGGCGACTACGAACTGAGCATCCCGACGCTTCCGACCGATTTTGTACCCACAGCGCCTAATATAGGCAGCGATGTGACCGATTCGGAAAATCCTGCGGGTACGCCATTTACCATCGTTGACCCTGCCGGGCAGCCGACAGGCGAAAATGGTACCGGTGATACGCCCAATATAGCAGGCGGATTCCCCGACAACCAGAACAACCAAACTTTAGACTTTGGTTTGCTGGTGTTGGCCGAACTGGGTAACTATACCTGGATTGACTTCGATAGCGATGGTGAACAAGACCCTGCGGATATTCCGTTGGGCGGCGCTACGATCATGCTCACAGGCACCGACAACTTAGGCAATCCCGTATCGCTTACAACAACTACGGCGCCTGATGGCTCCTACCTGTTTGATGACCTGTGGCCTGGTACTTATATGCTGATGTTCGACTTCAGCACGCTCACGAGTCCTCCGCAGTTACTGGGCTTTGCGCAGTACCTGCAGTTTACCCTCCTCAATCAGGGCGCAGACGTCATAGACAGCGACGCTAATGCAACTACCGGGAAAACAGGCAACTACGTGCTGGTATCCCAAAGCTCGAATATGACGGTGGATGCAGGCGCCATTGTGCCTTGCCTACCCCCGACGAACCTCTCGGCAAACATGATCATGCTGACGACAGCGACGCTGACATGGCAGGTCAATAACGATCCGTTTACGGGTATTGATGTAACCAACCACTGCTGGAGGGTAACCATCGGCGGCCAGGGCTACAACGGCAACCCCGGCCAAGCCATCCAGGAGATGACGGTATGCGCCGGCGAGCCTGGTGTGACGATCATAGGCAATATGGTTTCCATTGACGTATCGGGCCTGGCGCCGGGTACCTGCTACCAGTTTACGGTATCGGAGACTTGCGACGGCATTGGCCCTGAGTATAACGCCTCTGCGGTAACGTTGTCGGCGCCCTTCTGCACTTACGACGATCCGCCGGTAGGCAGCGCCACAGCAGTAGCGCCGAGCTGTCCGCTGGCGAGCCCCGGCTTTGTAGCCGACGGCAGCATCACGGTGACGGTAGCGCATGGCACGAGCTGCCAGACGGGCATATACAACATCGAGGTGGTATCGGGCCCCTACCTGCCGCTCAACCCCACGACCTATGTGGGTGTTGGCGCCGGCTCGTATGTTTTTGCCGATGCCGGCCCCGGTAGCTACACCTTCCGCATTACGGAGGTGAGCGGAACCTGCAACCAGAAGCCGAGCCTGCACCCTGTGCTGGTGACGGTGGTAGTGCCCAATGCGGTAGATGTGACTCCTCCCACGAAGTTCGTTCGTGATGTGTTGGGCAACGATGTTACGGCCCTTGGCCCTTACACCCTGCCCGAGGGCGATTGCGGCGTACAGGTACAACTGTATGTAAGTGGTATGGATAGCTGCGACGGCCCGATTACGGCTGCCGGCGCGGTGACCGCCACCGCTGTAATGAACCCGGCCTCGGTACAACCGGGAACACAGGTTAACGTAACGACGGATGGATTCGGTACTTACCTCGTGAATGCTCACTTTGCCACAGGCACAACGACGCTGACCATCGGTATAGCCGACGTATCGGGCAACGTGACGACGATGACCTATGTAGTGACAGTAGCCGACAACATCGATCCGGTGGTGACGCTGGTGGGCAGCAGTCAGTTTGTGATTCCGGCCTGCGAGACGGAAACTACGGGTATCGTCACGATACAGGTTGACGACGAATGCGACCAGACGGTGAATATGAACAACTTAGTAGTGAGCTTCGGCGGCGCTACGGGCGTACTGAACTTCACCGGCAACAATTATCAGGAGTATCTGATGACCTTCCCGGGCCCTGGCAACTACCTGATTTCAGCCAGCTATACGGATGCCGCAGGCAACGTAGGCTTTATTGACCAGGTGATAACGGTAGTAGAAGCGGCCGCCAACCAGCCGCCGACGATCTACGCCAATGCCGAAACGGTGACGCTTTCGGCCTGCGAGGAAGAGGTGTGTTTTGTGTACAGCTTCATCATTGAGGACGACTGCGAACCGATCGACCCCAGCCAGGTGATCTTCAATGGCGGAGGTTCGGGAATGCCGAACCTGAACGGTACGGGCTTCTTCTACACGGAAGTGGTAGGCCCCAATACCATGTACTTTGAAGTATCGGGCTGTGTTGAACCGGGTGTCTACTTCCCGCTGATCACGTATCAGGGGCAGACGGCCAACCCGACGATAACGGCGATCCAAAACGGCAATGAGCCGGCCTCAATTGTGATGCCTGGCAACCTGACGTACACCATTCCGCAATGCGGCACGCTGGAAGTGACGATGTCGGCGACCATTGTTGACGACTGCGACAACCCGATCAATCCCGCTCAGGCGAGCTTCACGCTCTGCGGCCAACCCATAGCGCCAAGCTATGTGAATGCCGCTGCGGGTTACTTTGAGTTTGTAGTACCGCTGACGTCAGCCGAAGACGGCTGCCTGCTGGCGGCGCAGTACACCGATGGCTCAGGAGCTGTGAGCACAGTTGACGCACTGATCAGGGTAGTGAGCCAGCCCGACAACTGGGCGCCGGTGATCATCTACCCGGCTCAGACGATAGCCGTGGAGCTCGACGATTGCAACAACCAGCAACAGGAAGTGTGCTTTGAAGTAACGGCTACCGACAACTGTTCGGGTGATGTGATCCCGCAGGTTCGCGTCAATGGCCAGTTGCTGACACCCCAGGCGGGTACCAATCGCTACTGCTACTTAGTAACGGCCGGGGGCCAGTATAACGTAGTCATCACCGCTGCCGATGCAGCGGGTAATGTGCGCACGGAAGACTTCGTCATCACAGCCGTGGAAATACAGACGCCTCCCGTAAACCTGTCGTGCTTAGGCCAGGTGAACGCCACTTTAGGCGCCGATTGCAGCGTGCTGATCACGCCGCTGATGGTGCTCAACGGTACCTACGGCTGCCTGACCGATGATGACTTTGAGATCATTGTACAGGATGGCAATACGGCCAATGGCGCCGTAGCCGATGGCTGCGGAGAGTTCGTATACGAAGTGCGGCTGCGCCCTGGCGTGAATGGAGGAACCTTCACGACCTGCTGGGGTACCGTACTGGTAGAAGACAAGACGGCGCCGGTGATCGACTGCCCGGACGATACCAATCAGGCACTTACGTCGCTGAACCCGAACATCATCACGGGCTCGCTGGGCGCTCCTGACCCGTCGTTCGACTACACGATCTACCCCTGCTACCTGGAATTTGTAAGCCAGGCTACGCTGCCGGGCAACCGTTTCTACGACGTGTTCACGTTCTCGGTAACGCAGACCGACGTATATACCTTCGACATCCAGTCGAATCTTCCGGGCGGTCTGGCTCCGGGTGGCAACGCTATGGCGGCGCTGTTCTCGGGCGTATACAACCCGGCAGAACCCTGCTCGAATATCATTGCACAAAACGACCAGGTATTGGGCGCCGGCGGCTCGATCTTCGTACCCAACCTCATTGGGGTAGGCACGATCAACTTCAGCCCGACGATGCGCGTAACGCTGCCGTTAGTAGCCGGCCAAACGTACTCGCTGCTGACGACCTCTACGCTGCCTGGCGCTACGGGCAACTACACCTGGTTGATCTATGGCGACCAACCCGGCTCGCAGTTGGTGGGTCAGGCTACGACTCCGGCAACGGAGCGCCGCACGCTGATCTGCGACGACATCGACCGCGTTCGCCTGAATGGCAACGTACCGACGATGGACGAAAACGGCAACCTGATCACCGTACCGAATACGTGGTGCTACCGCACCGACAGGAACGGCAACGTCATCCTGCCTTCGAACCCGACGCGTCGGGCGCGTATACAGCAACTGATTGCTCACCTGCAACTGACGGGTCTTGCCGCTAATGGCGACACCTTCGGCGGCGGCGTAAGCGACAACTGCGGCAACATCAAAGTGTGCGTGACGGAAGTGGTTAACGAGACGACGACTTGCGTAGCTTCTACGATCCAGCGCACGTTCACGGCCTTCGATCGCCTCGATTCGAGCTGCACGGGCGCCCCGCTGACGGCCGCTTGCACGCAGACGATCACGTTCCGCAAGCCGACGATTGCCGATGTGCAGTACCCGCCGTTCACGGCTTACCTCGAGTGCGACGAGAACTTCACGACCGACGCCAATGGCAACCCCTCGGGGGCTCATACAGGCTATCCGTTCCTGCGCACGGCCTTTGGATATGTAGATATCAACCAGACGGTATGCAACCTGGGGGCTACTTACACCGATGCGCCGCGTATTGAAGATGAGGCTTGCGCCAGCTCTTATAAGGTGTTCCGCGAATGGCGCATCCTTGACTGGTGCAACCCCGGCAACTCGCGGGTGTGGAGCCAGGTGATCAAAGTAGGCGACTTCACGGCGCCCGAACTGAGCGCTCCTACGGCCGACTACGACTGGGATGGCGTCAATGACGTACTGACCTTCTCGACCAATGCGTTTAGCTGCAATTCGTTCTTTGCACTGCCGGCGCCAAACGCGGTGTCGGACAACTGCTCTGACTATGCGGTGACGATAGAAGTGGTTGTAAACGGAGTAGTAGTGGCTGTGGGCATCCCCGGCCAGGTGGTAGGCCCCATTGCTGAGGGCGGCCAGCTTTGCTACACGGCTGCCGATGCTTGCGGCAACTCTGCCGAAGTATGCGTGCCGTTCCGGATCACCGATCAGGTGGCTCCTACGGCCAAGTGCGACGACGAACTGCACATCTCGATCAATGGCAGCGTAAATCAAAACTCGCTGAATGTATCGGCTATGGCCAGGGTACTGGCTGCCGACATAGACGAGGGCTCGGATGACAACTGCGGCGAGGTGCGCTTAGAAGTGCGCCGCCGGGTAGACGCCGGGGTGGATTATGCCTGCTTAGACGCCTTCGACTACAATGGCGATGGCGCCGTTATCAACGACGAGGTTCGCCTCAGCACACAGGCAGGCGCCCCCGATGGCGAACCCGGCCAGAGCTTCTACTTCACGCCTTGGCTGGAGTATATCGACGCTACCTGCTGCGATGTAGCCGGCACAATCCGCATCGAACTGCGCGTGTGGGACGACGCCAATGACAACGGTCTGTACGGCCGCTGGTATGGCAATGCCGATGCCAATGACGATGGCCTGGCTGATGTAGACCTCAGCGACAACTCGAACGTATGCTGGTTGGACGTACTCGTTGAGGACAAACTCAACCCGCTGTGTACAGCGCCGCATAACGTGACACTGGAATGCAACGATCTGCCAACAGGCTTCCCCGGCGACCTTCCGGCCGCATGGAGCGCCGACCAGGCAGGTACGAGGGCGCTGCTGAACGACCTGTTCGGGGCCGCTTCCGGTGCAGACAACTGCGAAGTACAAGCCGTGAACGAACTGGCGCCCATCGATCAGCGCGACGACTGCGGCTTTGGTACCATCATCCGCCGATTCCAGGTGGTAGACGGCCAGGGCTTAGTATCGCTGAACAACTGTCGCCAGCTCATCACCATCAACGAAGTACACAACTATGAAATCAAGTTCCCGCGCGATGCGGCAGCAGATTGTAGCGACCCCAACATCCCGACGATTGAGACGAACGTCATCGGTTGCGACTTGCTGGCCATCAGCGGCGCCAACGGCGAGAACGACGAAATCTTCGAGGCCGAAGGCGACGAATGCTACAAGATCAAGCGCACCTACCGCGTGATTAACTGGTGCCAGTGGGATGGCGAAACGGACCCGGTGGTGGTGCGTCGTGATGAAGATTGCGACAACCTCGGCGGAGACGAAGACATCTGGGTGCTGGTACGCCCCAACAACGTAGTGTACCTCGACCGCGACAACAACGAGAACAATACCAACCCGCTGCTGGGTACCAACCGTTGCCAGCCGAACCCGGCGCTGCCGCGCCCCAACGGGCACTGGGCCAACAGCAATACCAACCCCGAGTTGGCGCCATTAGCCTTCGGCAACCCGCAACTGCGTTCGTTTGGCTACTACGAGTACAGCCAGTTTATTAAGGTGTACGACACCAGCGATCCTGCGATCGAGGTAGCGCCTTATGAAGACTTCTGCTCGTACAACAACGCCGGCTGCGACGGTGTGGCGACGATCAACTTCCGGGTGACGGACGACTGCGGCCTGCGGGGTCTGACCACGCGCGCCTTCTTGGATGCGTTCGTAGTAGACGCCAACAACGATGGCATCGTAACGGTAGCCGAGTTCCAGTCGGACGCCAACCTGACGGGCACGCTGATCGACAATGGCGACGGTAACTTCACCCTCACGGGCACGTTCCCCATTGGCCGCCACGCCTTCCTGCTCAACGCCAATGACGGTTGCTACAACGACAACCCCGGCGTAGTGGTAGTGTTTGAAGTGACAGACTGCAAAGTGTCGGCGCCGGTATGCATCGCCGGTCTGACGGCTACGCTGATGCCGGTAGACGCCAACAACGACGGCACGATCGACGGCGGCATGACGCCCGAAATCTGGGCCTCGGAGTTTGTGGCCAGCTTGGCTGACGACTGCACAGGGCCGCTGAAGATTGCCGTATACGACCGCGAACTCGGCGCCGGCGTTGCTCCGAACCCGAATACGGCCAATGGCATCCAGTTCGACTGCAACGACTTTGCAGCCAACGGCGGTACGGCCGATCAACCGGCAACGATCACCATCTTCGTGTACTCGATCGACGGAGCGGGCAACTACGACTACTGCGAGACCTTCCTGTTGCTGCAAGACCCCAACGGGCTGTGCGCGCCGAGCGGTAATATCGCAGGCTTCATCCGCACCGAAGAGGACGAGGCCGTCCAAGGGGTGGAAGTAGCCCTGAGCGGTATGCGCAGCGCCGCCATGACCACAGGCGCCGACGGGGCCTACGCCTTCACCGGCTTAGCGGCCGGAGGCGACTACACGGTGACGCCTACGCTGGATGCTAACCCGATCAACGGGGTGTCGACCTTCGACATCGTGCTGATCAACAAGCACATCCTGCAATCGCAACTGCTCGACAGCCCCTACAAAATGATTGCGGCCGATGCCAACCGATCGGGCTCCATCACAACGCTGGACTTGATCCAGATCCGGAGGTTGATCCTGAACATCACGACCAACTTCCCGAACAATACGAGCTGGCGCTTTGTAGATGCCGACTTCGACTTCCCGGTACCGACCAACCCCTGGGCGACGTCCTTCCCTGAAGTGATCAACTTCAACAACTTCGCCGGGGTATCGATGGACTCAGACTTCGTAGCGGTGAAGGTGGGCGACGTCAACGGCAGCGCAGCGCCCAATCTGCTGGGCAGCGAGGAGCGCAACCTCCGGGGTACGTTCTTCTTAGAAGTAGCCGAGGCTGAGCTTCGGGCGGGCAATGTGTACACGGTAGACGTGCGGGCCGGCGAGCTGGCGCGCATCGAGGGCTATCAGGGCACGCTGCAACTCGAAGGCGCCGAGCTGGTAGACATCGCCTACGGCCGCTTGCGGGAAGACCACTTTGGGCTTCGCTTTGCAGGCCAGGGCGCCATCACCACCAGTTGGAATGGCGAAGCCGGCAATGCCGACGAAGTGCTGTTCAGCCTCGTGATCCGGGCTACCCGCGATGCGCTGCTGAGCGAAGTACTGAGCGTAAGCAGCCGATATACGGCAGCCGAAGCTTACCGCCAGACGGGCGAAATGATGGGCTTAGGCTTCCGCTTCAGTGGCAGCCAGGCAGCGGGCAACGAAGTGGTATTGTACCAAAACGTACCCAACCCCTTCAGCGACCAGACCGTGATTGGGTTCTACCTGCCCACAGCCGGGCAAACGACACTGACGATACAAGACGGCCTGGGCCGAACCCTGAAAGTTATGCAGGCCAATTTGGGCGCCGGCTACCACCAATATAAGGTGACGGCCCGCGAGCTGGGCGCCACAGGGGTGCTCCACTATACCCTCAAAGCCGGCAGCTTCAGCGCCAGCCGCAAGATGATTTTGGTAGAATAGAGAAGCTTTTCAACCGCTCTGGGACAGCGGTTCAAAGATCATGTGATAGTAACTTTTGTCAAGGGGGGGCGTGCCTTAGGGTGCGCCCTTTCTTTTTTTTATTTCTTTTTCTTTTTGGGGCGTGCCCCCGGCCTCTTCTTTAGCCATATACCCGATCCGATAAAGGAGTCGCCCGGGAGAGGAAAGGCCGGGGTCGCGCTGTCCGCTCTTATGGGGCCGCAGGCATGGCGCCCTGATCAGAAGCATTTACTCCGGCGGCCCCATACCGCCACGTCGTCGCTGCGCTCTTCCGGGTAAACTTCCATCGCTCACGCGGGCGTGCGGCCCGGGTCGCTGCGGAGCCGCGTGAGGGGGTGAAGCGGTATGCGTGAGGCACGAGCGCATAATAGCGGAACACCCGACGCCGCGCGCTTTCCACGCGGCACATTGAGGGCGTTAAGCTCTTTACTTTACGGCCTTATGCGATAGGAAGATAACCTGAGCGCGGGGGCACGCCCCAACTTAAAAATTGGCCCTCACCCAGTCGCAGACGAGCTCGGGGTTGGGATTGGCGAAGACGACGGCGTCTACCACCACCAGCTCCATGAAGTAGCGGTCGGTGCTGAAGGTGTTGGTGTAGTTGTGGTTGAAATAAAACTGCAGGTCGTCGAAGGGCGAGCATTTGAGGAGGTGGTAGGCCTCGGTGCGCACGTCGTATACGATGATGAGCTGGCTTTCGGGGTCGGGCTGCGTTTGTAGGGTGAGGATGATGGGGTAGTCGAGGTAGGGCGCATTCCAGAAGCCAAAGAGATTGGCCTCGAAGAGCGGGTACAACTTGATGGAAGCGATAATGCGGTGTTGCCTGAACTGGTGGGCGAGCAGTTCCAGGCGGGTGTTCATTTTGCCGAGCGGAATTTCGGCGGCGGCCAGCTCGGCGAAGGGCCGCCAGTCGCCGCTGGGCAGGTGGTAATAGTCGACGGGGCCGATGCGCAGCTTGTAGTCGAAGCGCTCATAGCCGGGCACCACGTAGCCGGGGTAATAGAAGCGGCGGTTGTGTTTTTGGCAGAAGATCATTTCCAGCAGCATGGTGTAATAGCCAATGCTGTGGCGGTGATAGTCGGGGTCGTAGACGCCCATAATGCTGGCCGCGCTGTGCTGGCCGAGGTCGAAGTAACTGAGCCCCACGAGTTTATCGCGGTCGTAGATGGTGATTTCGTAAGTGGAGAAGATGTTGTATTCTTCGCCGTCGAGGAGATTTTCGCGCAGGGATGGCGACAGCACGCCGGGGAAGTTGGCGCGATAGCGGCGGTAGAGTTGTTCTTTTTCGGGGGTGATGGTGGCGGGTTGCCAACTGATGCGAAACTGGCGGCCATTGCGGTGCAGTAGCTTGCGCTGGCGCTTATTGAATTGAAAATCAAGAAGATCGAGCCTGACCCAGATGGCGGAGAAGAAGCCTTTGTCGAAGCATAGGAAGTGGGTAGTGAATATAGTTTGCCCCATCCGATACCATCCTCGTTCGAGGTAGGCATCGAGGTCTTCTGGCAACAGCACTTCGGGATAGTGTTTTTCGGCAAAATATGACATGCAATCGGGCGGAAAAATCAGGCGATAAAGGTAGATATATTTTTGGAAAAAAACATAGCGCGCGTTGGGAGGTTTTATGCACAAGCGCGGATAAGCACAGCGGTACGCGCACAAAACCTGACAGCGCAGCCATAGCGGTTAGGTTTTTTTGACCTTAAATGACCAGGTGAACGAAAAATGGGCAACGGTTTCTCCGGTAGCCTGCACGCCGGTTGTCGAGACGGTGATGGTTTGAGACATGCCGCTATTTATAGCCTCGATGGCGGTATCAAAAATGGCTTTGCCGTCGGTACAGGTAAAGGTAACGGCGGAGGTAGCTTTTTTTACAAATTGGGCTTCCATACCCGTAATGAGCATGGACATTTCTTGCCCGCACTGTTCGATGGCGTCGAGGGCGAGCAGACCGGTAGACAGCTCGGCGGCGCCGGCCTGGGCTGCAAAATATACCGACTGGAAGGGGTTTTGGGTGCGCCAGTTATAGGGAATGGTCGTTTGGCAATGCGCTGCGGAGAAGGATTTTACCCGCACGCCCCACCACCACAGGCTGGGCAGGCGCAGCAGGAAGAAGCTGCGCAGTTTCCAGGCGTTTTGAGTCAGCCGGGCAATTTGAGTTCCCGTACCGACGGAGGTGGCGGCGGCCAGCAGTAGCAGTGGTTGCATGATAAAATGCTATGGTTATAGAATCAAAGGTAATATATCAAAATTTTATTTTTGCTACGCTGTGCTTTATTTTTATAAATTTGTTTACAAATTAAAACCAAGCATCGCCTGAATAACGGCATTCCCCGATATGCAAGTTCGTTTTTATTTGTGTTGGTTATTTTTATTTATGCTGATGCGCACGGTGGTTTTGGCGCAACCGGGTGATTATTTTATAGAATTTCAGGAGTTTAGCCGGGCGGATGGCATGCGGGGCAATGTGCCGCTATCGGTAGTGGAAGACAGCAGCGGCTTTGTATGGGTGAGCACCTGGGATGGCATTAACCGGTTTGACGGGCAGCAATTCACTTTTTATCGCAAACAAGATTTAGGGATAGAAGCCACATCCGACCTGCGCCTCCACACGGATGTCCGGCAAATGATTTGGGTATTTGGCGGGCAGCAGACCTACAACCGGGTGCATGGCGTAGACGGTTATTTGAATGGGCAAATATCCATTTTTAATCCATACACCCATGTTTATTATACCTTTGACGACTATTTTCCGCAGGCGCCTTTTTGCGATTACGATGTTTTTAACCTCAATCATCAGGGGGAAATTTTATACGTTCATCTCATGGACGGCAGCACCTACCGGTACGACGGCCGTTTCAGACTCATGCTCCGCAGCCCGGACGGTAAGCCTGCCGCTCAGGCCCTGATGACCCAGGCAAATGAATTTTACTTAGCGCAGGGCAATCAACTGACTTTTATAGATATAGCGTCGGCTAAAAGCAGTAAGGAGTTATTTCCGTTTACGATATACAAGATGAAAGCGTGGGGCGGCTACGGGGTATTGCTCAGCGGCCCCATATCTCGCCGGCTTGCTCAATGGAGCGTATGGGTAAAACGAGGCGTCGATCCGGCTGCTCCGATAGAAGTAGAGGGCGCTCCGGTGAGTTTGGCTAAGACGGCCCTGCTGAATGTAGATCCCGAGGGCAATGCCTGGCTTAATGAAAAAAACAGGGTGTTTGTGCTTGGGTTGTCGCCTCAGGGCAGCCCCGTGTTGCACTACCAATCAGCATTGAGTGAATTGGCGTTTTCGGCTCATTATCAGTCTTTTAGTTCGGGTAAATCTTTGTGGATGGCTCGCCCGGGGTTTATCGCGTTTGTGCGGTTGCGCAAAAATGTTTTCTCCTGCTACCTCAACGACCAACTCACCAGCATAAGGGGTATGGCAGAGCTGCCGGGCGGAAAACTGGTTGCAGCTACCTATATAGGCGGTCGGGAGATAGACCTCAGTACGGGGAAAGAAAACAGGATATTTCCTGAGATCAAGGCTGGCGGTTATTGTATGCACAGAAGCGGCGACAGCCTATGGATTGGCCTGCACGGAAACAACATTAAAAAATACGAACCTGGCCGCGACTCGCTCCTCGACTTTCCGCTGAAGTTGGAAGGCGCCGTTGGGGGCGCCGGGGCGCTCATTCCTTATGCTGATGCCGGCAATAAAGTATGGGTAGCATTGGGCGCCGGACTGGGGCTGCTGCGGCCCGGCGATAAAAAAGTGAATGTGGTAAGCTCAGAACCTGCCTTCCGCTCCCTTCACCGCGTTTCCATTCGGCAGTTTGTTCCCAACTCCGAGGGGCTTTGGCTCGCTACTTCCAAAGGGATATTCCTCATTGATCCGAAGGAAGAAAAGATACTGGCCACGTATACTACCCCCGAAGGGGAAGATGTTTTTTACCTCCGCCCCGATGTGCGCGGAAACTTCTGGATTGCGCTGTATCGGGGAAACCTGCTGTACTGGGACCGCAAAGCCAACACCTTTACTTCTTACCCGCTGTATTCACCCCGTTTAGACAATGGCCTGCATGCCGTTTTGCCCGATGGCCGCGGCAATTACTGGTTGCCCACCAACAATGGCCTTTATCGCTTTAACCCCGAGTTGGAGAAAGTTGCGGCCTTTTATACTGCCGACGGCCTGCCTGATGATGAGTTCAATGCCCATTCGTGGCTAACCCTGTCGGATGGGCGCTTAGCTTTGGGCGGCATAAACGGAATAGTCGTTTTTGACCCCGACGACCTGACGTCCTTCACCGGGGATGTATCCCGGACCCGCATTAAGGACATCTACACCTATGGCCCTCAAACCGGCGCCACAGAAAATCGGATAGCTGAGCTCATGGAAACGGGCGCCCTTCGGCTGCCCCATAACCGCCGAAAGCTCGAAATCAATTTTTGTCTCGTCCATCCAACCCTCAGACACAGGTTGTATTACTACAGGCTCAATCCGGCAACCGACAACGAGCCCTGGGTTCCCCTGGAATCGGGGCATTTACTGCTGAGCGAACTGGGCTACGGAGAAAATGTCATAGAAGTAATGACCCGGGCCGAGATGCAGCTCCCGCACAACGGTATTGTGCGCATGCTGGCGACAGTAGATTATCCGTGGTATCTGCGCTGGTGGGCGTTGACGCTGTACGGCATTGCGCTGATTTTGAGCATGGGCGCCTACATCCAAAGAAGGCTTAAAGCTCAACTGCTGGCCAACCGCCGTCTGGAAGCAGAGGTAGCCGCCCGCACCCAACAACTCTACGAGGATAAGCTCCTTATAGAAGAGCAAAATGCCTCGCTATCCAGGCTCAATACGTTCAAAGACCGAATGATGGGCATGATCGGCCACGAGATTCGCAATCCCATGCTCAGCCTGTTTGGCATGGCCGAAAAACTGACCTTCTTAGTGCGCAAACAACGCTGGGACGACATCGAAAAAATCAGCGGCCTCATCGATAGCCAATTGCTGGAATTGCGCCATTTGTTGGATAATCTCGTTCAATGGGCTCAATCTATGCCCGGCGGAGAAATGACGCCCGCCCATGTCGATTTATGTGAGATTATAGCCGTAGAGTGGAAGCAACTCGCCGGCGCTGCCGCTGCTAAGCATATAGCGCTTCACGAAAGTTACGGCTCATCGGGTTGCCTAATTGTAGCTATGCCTCAGGCCGTATCTGTGGTGATGCGAAACGTACTCCATAATGCCATCAAATTCAGCCCGCCGGGAAATAACATCGTCATAGCCCTCGAAACAACTTCGGAATCCCAAGCGCGCCTTATCATAAAAAATGCCGGACCCGGATTTCCACAACAAGTCATCGATAAATTAGCCGATCCACATTTTTTCTATTCTTCCAAAGGCTCGGCCGGGGAACCCGGCACCGGCCTGGGGCTTCGGCTTTGTGAAGAGCTTATGCAGCGCAACAACGGCAGCATCGCCATAGAAAACCCTGAGACGGGAGGCGCAAAAATTACACTCAGTTTTTTAGTGAAAAAGTAAAAAAAACTCACAAACGTTTTTATTTTTGCAAAATCACTATGAACTTTATGTAAATTGTAAAAAATACGATGCGAAAACTCCGGGTGTTACTAGTGGAAGATAATGTGTTGTTTGCCACCGAAGTAGAGATGTTGATCGAAGAGCTGGAGTACGAGCTGCTACCCATACAGAACAGTGTAGCCGCCGCCGCCGCCTTACTCGATGAACAACTCCCCGATCTGGCGCTGGTAGACGTGTACCTCAATGGCCCTGAAACCGGCGTTGATCTGGCCAAGGTGCTTTCACTTCGCAACATTCCGGTCATCTTCATGACCAGCAGCACCGATCCCGAATTGTACAACGCCGTTCACGGCCTGCGCCCTGAGGCTTTCCTGATTAAGCCTTTTAATCTGCTCTCGTTAAAAAGCGCTATTGAGATGGCGCTGGCGCGCAGGGGGCATCCCATCGTCATTGGCCAGGCCATTGACCATTGGACCCGCAACCAGGCCATTACCGATTATCTTTTTGTAAGTCGATCCAGTACTTTATTTAAGATCAAGGTTTCGGAAATAGAATACATTGAAGCCGATGGCAATTATTGTTACCTGCACCATCAGGGAAAGCGGTACGCCATCAAAACCTCGCTGCGCAAGCTTAAATCCAAGCTTGGCAACAACAATTTCCTTCAGGTGAGCCGCAACTATGTAGTCAATTTTCACTACATACAGGAGGTCGACTTTGCCGCTTCGGAAATCGTGCTGGCCGATCACAAGCTGTCGATTGGCGCCGTATACCGCCCTGAAATAGAACAATGGATTAACCGGGTATAAAAAACCGTCGCCCATGCCGCCCCGTCTGCCATTATCTCAAATCATCATTTATGCCCTGGGGCAGTTGGGGTGGTCGTTAGCCGCCTTTGGCGCCGCCAACCTGCTGGTTTATTTTTATCTGCCGCCGGGCGAGGGCAAGGAGGCCATCTTTCCGGCTTTTATCTTCCAGGGCGCGGTATGGGGCGTAGCTACCCTGGTTGGACTCATCAATTTCGGCGGCCGGTTTTTCGACGCCATTACCGACCCGCTGGTAGCGCTATGGTCCGACCGGCGGCCTGCCGGCAAATTGGGCAAGCGCAAAACCATTATGGCCATCGCAGCGCTGCCTTGCGCCTTATTCTCGTTCTTGATGTTTTTTCCGCCCGCTGCCGAACCCGGCTGGCTGAATGCCGTCTGGTTGACGGGCGCTGTGCTGCTCTTTTATTTTTTCCTTACGCTTTACCTCATCCCTTACAATGCCCTCATCAGCGAACTGGGCCATCACCCTCCTGATCGCATGACCATCAGCACGGCCATTTCCGTTACCTTTGCTCTGGGGTTCCTCATTGGGGGCAGTGTGTTTGCCTTTCAGGATATGTTATCCGACGGGCGCACACCCGTGCGCGCTTTTCAGTTGGCCATGGGCGTTTATGCCTGCCTGGCCTTGTTGCTCATGCTTATGCCTGTTTTTTTGCTTCAGGAGAATCGCTACGCGCATCAGCCGGCTACGGCTGCCCCAAGCCGGGCCGAAGACAGGCGCCTGCTCCGGAGGGTGCTGGCCGACGCCAATTTTCGCATTTTCCTATGGTCAGATCTCATGTACTGGCTGGCGCTCACCTTCATTCAGTTGGGGGTGAGTTATTTTCTTACCGTCCTTATGGGGTTCGAGGCGGCCCGTACCTCCTTGTTCCTGGCGGTTAGTTTTATAGGCAGTTTTGCCCTTTATTGGCCCGTCAATGTGGCCGTGAGCCGCTGGGGGAAAAGGCGAATGGTCATGGCCGCTTTCGGCGTCTTTGGCGCCGTTTTTGGGCTTACGGCCCTGCAGGGCCTGGTTCATCTGCCTGCCGAGCCCTTGTTTTGGCTGCTGGCGGTTGGCGCAGCCTTTCCGCTGGCGGTCTTCGGCATTGTGCCTAATGCGCTCATCGCCGATCTCGTTTATGCGTACAGCGAACAATCGGGCGAGCAGCCGTCTGGTATGTTTTATGCCATACGCAGCTTCATGATGAAGGTTGGTATATCGCTGGCCAATCTTATCTTTCCTTCGCTGCTGCTACTGGGCAAAAGCGCCGCGAGCAGTTTGGGCGTGCAGCTTGCCGCTTGGGCGGCCTTACTGGCCTGCATAGCCGGCGCAGTTTTATTCAGCCGTATGCACATCGCACAAAAATAATTTTCCGTATTCTACCCAACCCGGCAGGCAAAAAACCCGTCTTCAATCAAATAATCCTCAAAAAAGCAAACAAAATTATGAAAACATTTGCCTGCTTTGTAGCCGCGTTGTTGGCTTCAGCTTCCTTGGCCGCCCAGTGCGATTTTACGCCCACCGTCGGCGGCGACAACCTGCTTTGCCCCAATGCGCAGGGCGTACTGTCTACTCAGGCTTATGACAGCTATCAATGGTACAAGCGAACCTGGCCCGACGGCGCCTGGGCGCCCATCTCCGGCGCTACCAGCCAAACCCTGACCATCACCCAGGACGACGTGCTCTACTACTTTCGCGTAGATGCTACCCAGGGGGGCTGCACCGAAGCCTCGGCTGAAATATTGGTCGATGGTCTCGTTTTTCTGCTTCCTGTCGTTTCACACGAGGGCGACTACACCTTCGACCCCGAGCTGGAGTCGTTCGTAGTCTGCCAGGGCGACACCATGCTCCTCACCCTACTTTCACCCTACGACACCAACATCACCTGGTTTCGCAACGGGCAACCGCTGCCCGAAACCGGCGCTACTTTAGCCGTCGCTACCGGCGGCAACTATACCGTAGAGGGCGCTCCTTCGATTTGCCCCAACTTCATTCAGCCGTTGGGCCTTACAATCACCGTCCGGGTCGTCGGCTGCACTACCTCCGTCGGGCCTCAACCCAATCGGGGCGAGCTGGTCATAGGCCCCAATCCTGTAAATGAAGTCTTGCATATCCGCTCAACCGCCGGCCCCGCTCAGCTCGAAATTCAACTGCGCGATGCCGCAGGTCGGCTGGTGCTCAGCCAGGCGTCGGATGCCGTCGTTACAGAATGGAATGTCGACTTGCAGCACCTGCCGGCAGGCGTATACATGGCCGCCATCCGAACAGACCAAGGTTGGTATACCCAAAAGATCGTAAAACAGTAACTCACTCCAATATCCTGGCCCAGGCCGTATCCCGCAGGTGAAAATACCCCGTGCGGTTGAGGTCATCGTACAGGATAGGCTCAAAAGGCGCCGCACAGGCTCGGTCCAATCGCCTGAACTCATCCAAGGGCGCATCGTCGTTGGTGATGTACAGCGAGAGGGCCGAGTCGGGATGCGACAACGACGACAGCAACAAGGTCTCATAAGGCGAGGCCCACTCCATTTTGAGTTTATCCATAGGCGCTTTTTGTTTCAGCAACAAAAAGCGCTGTTCAGGGTACCCCCTAAGCCACTCCACCATCTGCTGTAACCTGAAGTAGCGACCGTGATACTCCTGAAAGGTATGCACCAACTGCCCGCCTCTCACCATCAGCAACGCGGCAAAAAAAACAATGACCACGGCAGCCCGCCATTCAGGCATCCAGTCGCAGGCCAGCGGCAAGGCAATAAAAAGCCCCAGCATCAGATAGTAACTCTCAATGTAGAACAACTCTGCCCCCCAGTGGTAGGTCGTCAGTATCAATGCCAGCCAGCTTAAGGTAGCGCCCCATAGCCAGGCCAATAGCCGCCACTGCCGCCGACCGGCATAAAAATAGCTGAGTCCGGCCAGTACAGGCAGGTAAAACCAGTATACAAACAGCGCATGAAGCCCAAACTCCCGAGTAGCCGGCAACCCAAAGACATTAATCAGCCGGCTGGCAAAGCCTTCCGCCATACCCATAGCGTGCGCGTCGTAGGCGTTGACGGTCGCTAAAAAGTGCTTATAGGCCATCGCGGCTATGGCCATCGCCGGCAGCAGATAGCGGCTCAGGCGGCGGCGCTCATCGCCCCCGACCCGCAGGAAGAAAAAGCCCCAGGCATACAACAGCGCTACCACCGCCAACGGATGCCAGTATACCACCGCCACCGACAGCACTGCCGCCACCGCCTTGCCTACCCAGCCCGACTTCAAGGTTAAGCCCACCGTCAGCAGCGCCGCCGCACAGCCCTGAATTAATTCCGACTGTATCCAAAAAAAGGTATGCGTCATCATCAGCAGATAGTACAGCGCCAGCGCCACCGCCATGCGCGGCTGCCGAGCCCAACGGGCCAATACCCAGAAAAATAAAATTGGGTAAACCTGAAAGCCAATAGAGTACAACCATAATACCCCATTAAGCGGTAATTGTAACTTAACGCCTATTAAAGGAAAAATCTTAACGATCGATGAGCCAAACCGCTCAACCTGAATTACCAACGCCCCTTCCTTTATAATAGCAAAAACCTGGTAAGCGGCATCTATCATAATCACCCGCTCCCGCCAGTACAAAGCCGCCAGCAATAGCAGCAACAGCAAGCCCGCCACCGCCAGCCGCAGCGGCCAAGGCGAAGCATAGCCGCCATCCCATGCGGGTTTAGCCGGCCCGGCCGTCGCCGACTTCAAGTCTGATGTATCCATATCGCTGTGTTTTGCCCCGCCGAATACCAGCGTCCCGAGGCTAAAGCTCCGCAAAACTCCGAAAAAATAGCCATTGCCCCCGGCCATTTCCAAAAGATTTAGGAACTTTGGCCGCCATTGCGCCTGCCGCCCCAAAACACATACTCCAAATAAAGTACAGAGTCATGCTGCATCGCGAAGGATTTGCCACCTTAGCCATCGTACTGTTGGCGCTGCTGGGCCTCAACGCCCTCGTATTCTTTACCGCCCCCGCGCTGCTGCGCTGGTCGCTGCTCGCCGGCGCCCTCTTCTTCCTCTTCATCGTCCAGTTTTTCCGCTACCCCCGCCGCAGCATACCCTCCGCCGACGACAACCTCATCTACGCCCCCGCCGACGGCAAAGTAGTGGTCATCGAAGAAGCCGAAGAACCCGAGTACTTCCAGGGCAAACGCCTCCAGATCAGCATCTTCATGTCTCCCCTCAACGTACACGTCAACTGGAACCCCGTACCCGGCCAGGTCAGCTACTACCGCTATCATCCCGGCAAATACCTCGTGGCCTGGCACCCCAAAGCCAGCACCCACAACGAGCGCACCACCGTAGTGCTGACCTCCCCAAGAGGTGAAATCCTCATCCGCCAAATCGCCGGCGCCGTAGCCCGCCGCATCGTCAACTACCTCCGCGAAGGCCAAACCGTAGCCCAGGGCAGCGAAATGGGCTTCATCAAATTCGGCTCCCGCGTCGACCTCTTCCTCCCCCTCGACGCCAAAGTAGAGGTGGCCATCGACCAACCCGTAAAAGGAAACCAAACGGTCGTCGCGCGCTTCTCCTGATCCAGACCCGTATAGCAGTAAATATTTTTTTGGGGCCTCGCCGCAAAGCATTCATCTGCTTTTTACACCACGGGCGGCGCCGGGCTGTTCGCTATTATGGCCCCCGCAACTTTTATAGCCCGAGCTCAGCATCCAACCACCGGGGGCCATACCGCTGCCATCCCTAGGCCAAAGGCGTTGAACCTTGGATGAGCTGAATACAGGCTGCGCTTAGGCAGGTTTATGCGCAGGCATAGACAAACACAATGGCCCAAATAAACCGCAATGTTCAAAAAATATTTACCGAACCAATCTAAGCCATAGCAGACAACCGTAAATGGGGGAGTGAAGAGCAGCTCAACACACCGGCCCAACGAAAAAGCTTTTACAGTAAGCTTTTCTATAGTTCTCCAAGTCAGGATGAGTAAAAAATGGACGCCGCTATTTTTTCGGCTGGCAAGGCAAAAACCGTAGACATAGCCTAAGCTATGGCGAGGCTTTTTAACGCCGCCAGACGGAAAAAGAGCAAGTCAAGATTCACAAATCTTGGCTTGGAGAACTATAAATTCATTGGGCCTTGACAAAACCAAGGTTGAAAACAATTTAAAGACAAGCATTACCATGCGTAAGTCACTTTTTCCCATTTTTTCGCTGATCTTATTGCTTGGCCCAGCTTCCATGCAGGCCCAGAGCTTAGTGAGCGGCTTCATGAACGGCAAGGGCAAAGGTTCGGTGGCCCTTTCTTATGCCTATGAGCAATACGATAAAGTATTACTGGCCCCCAACGATGCCGACGGCGTACCCGTATTCAATGAAGTCACCCTCACAAGCGCTTCGATTTACGGCGCCTATGGCCTCACCAATCGCTTAGATGTGGTGATGAGCCTGCCGCATATCAAGGCCGAAGGAGATGCCGATCCCACCGTGCTCAATGAGCTGGGTTTTGAAAACAGTCGCAGCGGCTTGCAAGACCTCTCGCTCTACCTGCGCTACAATCCCTACTCCCTGGAGTTGGGCGAAAATCAATTGGATTTTATCCTGGCTGCCGGGCTAAAAACTCCGTTGGGCGACTATCGCGTAGACGAAGGCTTGCAGTCAATTGTGGCCATCGGCAATCGCGCTACCAGCGTCAACGGTATCGGCATGGCCCAGTTTCGCACCCCCTCAGGCTTTTTTGCAGGTGCACAGGCAGGCTATAGTTTTCGTAGCGACGAAGTGCCCAATGCCTTGCTGGGCGAAATTAAACTGGGCTATGCAGGCCGGGGCATTTATGTAGATGCCTGGTATGCCGGCCAAGTCTCTGATGGAGGCGTCAATATCCTGGGCGAGGGCTTCGTCGGCTTCTTCCCGGCTACAGATGTCACCTATACCCGGGCCGGCGTAACGGTATACGTGCCCGTGGCCGCCGGGTTTGGGGTGTCGGGCGGCGCTGGTCGCTACCTGTCCGGTCGCAATATCGGCCAGGCAACCCACTTCTTTGGCTCGCTGAGCTATTCATTTTAATGCCGGATATGCCCCGGTTTACCTCTTTTTTTTCATCCTTTTGAAAACTGAAAACCATGTCTTTAAATCATAAATTACTCAACAGCTTATTGCTGGCGGCAGTGTTGATTTCGAGCGCTGCCTGCACCAAAGACGATGAAGATTTACTTCCTACCATCGCTTCCATTGCGGTAACGAATGAGGATTTTAGTACGCTGGAGAGCGCCGCTGTGCAAGGCGGCGTAGCAGTAGTGCTCTCCAACCCCAATGCCGGCGACCCATCGGGCGATTTTACGGTGTTTGCGCCTACCAATGCCGCTTTCTCCCGCCTGGGCCTCAACAGCGGAGCCGATCTGTCGGTGCTCCAGGATGGCTTCCTCACCAGCACCCTGCTGTATCACGTGTCCAATGGCAATCTGGCGAGCGGCGCCATCACGGCAGGCGGCAGCAGTCCATCGGCCCTGGGCCCTCAGCGCCGATTCATCAGCCGCGGCAGCGATAAATACATCAATGGCTCTAAAATTATTGCTACTGATGTTCAGGCCGATAATGGCACGGTACACGTCATCGACAAAGTACTGCTGGCCACCGGGGCCGACATCGTACAGTCGGCCGTAGCGCTTAAAGACGCTCAGGTGTTTATTGCTCCAGAGTTGTCGTTTCTGGTAGAGGCCGTATTGTATGCCGAGCTGGCAGGCGCCCTCACGGCCGGCCCGGGCAGCCCCTCCTTTACGGTTTTTGCCCCCACAGACGCAGCCTTCCGCCAATTGGGCGTCGACCTGGGCGTAGCCCTCAACGTGCCGGTAGATATCCGCCAGTTGCCCAAAGACGTAGTGACAGCCGTATTGCTCAATCACGTTGTAGCCGATGGCGGTAAGTTTACATCGGAGATGAATGGCGGCGCCGTAGCTACGCTGGGCGGCAAAGACCTCGACCTGGGCGCGTTCAACAATGGCGTACTTACCATTAAAGGCGCCGGCAATACCGCCGTAGCCAATATGGTCATACCCGACGTACTGACCACAAACGGGGTAGTACACGTGATCGACCGCGTACTGCTGCCCTAAGCGTTTTAGTGTTGCAATCTCACGGAGGAGGAATATTTATACCCCAACGACCGGCCCTAACTAAGGCCGGTCGTTTTTTTTTTACTTTTTTTTAAAAAAATACCGGTCAGCCAATCCAAATGAGTCGGCGCCACCGTAATTGCTTACATAAACAGGATTTTTGCACCAAAGAAGTCTCCACAGCGCTCTGGCAAGGGGCAGAGACTCCGGCGGTTATACGATCATAAAGGGGAGAGTTTGTATATAGATGGCCGACGCGGGAAACTGCGCCGGCTTTTTTTATGCTAAGCTTGGCCCCAACTCCTGGCGTTCGCCGCCCAACCACACAAAAAGCCTGTCTTCAGGCTCATTGTAGGCCAATAGCTGTGCCTGCCCTGCGTCTATGGCAGAGAGCACGCCTACGCCTATGCTCAGTTGCAGGTAAAACTCGCGGGCAAAAGCCAGCGGCGATTCGTCGCGGGGCAAGGTACGAACACCTATAATGTAGCTTTCCGGCAATGCGCGACTTATGGCGCGGGCCTGCTCTTCCTGATAGCAGTCGTACAGCAAAACGGCCTTTAACCCACGGTTAGCCGACAGGGCAGAGGCGAGCTCGCCGGGAGCGGCCATAACCCAGCCCCCGCTGCGATCGGCAAAATAGATGCCGGGTGGAATGGGCCGTATGGCCTGGGCTTTAGATGGGGCCGAGGGCGGGCTGCTATCAACTGCAAAATGAAGCACATCGGCAGGGGTAGCCGCCAACTGAGCTTGCAGTTCAGATATAGACGCAGGTTGTACAGACGTCAAAGCCAAATCGGTAATTGAGTTGAGCGCCTCTTCGAGTCGGAGACGATCGTTGGAGCGGGCTGCCGGGCGTCCGGAGGATACCCAGGCTATCGATACCCGGATTGTGGGCTCGGCTATGAGGTTCAGGAATACAGCCTTTGCATCGGCCAGCGCTTCATACAGTTGGCGGGCAGCATCGGGCAGCTCTTGAGCCGCTCCGCCCCGACGGGTATTGAGTAGAAAAACCAGACTTTGACTATAGTGGACAGCCCGATTGAGGGCGTCGAAAAAGCCTTCGTCGGCCCGCGCCGCTTCAGGCAGCCCCACAGAGTCGGGGTTGTCTGTCGCCTCCCGTAGGGTATTGTGAATGGATTGGGCCATAGCGCGTTGGTCGTCGCCAAATTGGGGCGAGCCCAGCGATTGCAGGAATATTCCGGCATCGTCGAACCAACTCGGCCAGTCGGTAGGAATTTCCACCGGAGCCTCCATAGCCGCCTCCTGCGCTCCGCTTTGCGGCTCTTCCGTTTCTGGTTCGGCGCCTGCGTCTTGATAGCTCATCCCTTGAGCCTGGAACTTGATGTTCTGCGGCTCCTCTGTTTCTGGTTCGGCGCCCGCTTCGGGCTCGGCTCCTTCCGCAGGGGGCTCATTGAGCGTTTGGCGCAAGGCGCCTAAGGCTTCGGGAAAGGCATCCCCCACGGCGGGCAGACCAAAGAGGCGCTGCAACAGTTGGTCGGCCAATTCGTCTATCCGGCTGTCGTCGACGTATTTGCGCATCCATACCTCTTCTAATTCGGAGAGCAACGTATCGTATTGAATTTCCTCCAATCCGCTCAATTCCACTAATTGGCGCAGGTCGTAGTTGCGGCTGCGCTGGGCTAAGGCGAGCACTACATAGCGGGTATTGTCCATGAGCGATTCCGACCACTCGACGCCGCTTCGAGGGAAGTAATCGCCTAATTTTTCGCGGGCCGCATTTTTTATCCACTCCATCAGTTGGTCGCCTTCGTCAAATACGGCAGTAGCCCCCGTTGATAGCAGGTTGCTTTCTTCCAGCTCCCGGTTGCGCTTGCTGGTGAAGACAATGACAGGCGTTTGGCGGGCATAGGGCAAATTGCGGATGAGGCGCTCAGCGGCGCGATAATCGCCCGTTCGGCTAAAATCGGTGACGGCCAGATCATAGGGCAACAGTTGCAGTTGGCGCAGCGCACTGTCGGTGTTGAGCACCAATTGAAAAATGACGCCGTAGCGCTCGGTCATAAACCTGCGCATACCTTCATTCTGCTCAGGGGTATCATTTACCCAGAGAATGCGGTAGGCAGGGGGCTGATCGGTAGTGTCGGCGGCAAGGGTTTGCAAATAGCTTCGCCCCAGGGCGTCCTCTACATCGGCAGGGCTCACGCTGCCCATCTGTGCGCGGAAGGCCTCGGTGAGTATGGCCCGCTCTTCCTCCGAGGATACAGCGGCTAAGGCCGTTTCGTGCTCAAGCCACAACTCCGTAAACACCCTGTCGGCGGCGGCATAGGAGCCCGATGGCGGCTCAACCTGCCGGCCCAGCACCTCCAGCAACTGCCGGCGCACCGCCCGGGCCTGGTCAGGGGGCAACGCTGTGCGCAGTTGGGCGCGTAGCTCGCGGGGTATGGCGCCCCGCCGAAACCAGGGCAACCGGGTGAGGCGGATGAGAGCATTCAGCCAGATGCGGTTTTGATCCCATTCGGCTAACTTTGGGTTAGGGGCTATACTCTCATCGTTGAGCAGCGCTGTGAGCTCATAATAAAGCTCGGGGTATACTGAAGATGCGCATAGCCAGGCGTAGGCATGCCTGCCGAGGTAAGCTTTGAGGTCCGCCATCAAATGCTGATGGTCTTCATCATCGCGCTCCAGGGTAGGCACGGTAGGCTCGGGCAGCGCTGCCGTCCAGTAGGCTGGCGGTAGATTTCGGCCTTCAGCCCATTGCCAGGGCAGACTGGCAATGCCCTCGGGCGTAGCAGGCGCCACGGGCATCACCTGAGCTAAGGCGCGCTCAGGCTGCCCCCACTCAGCCGTGCTTCGGGTGCACAGCAGGGCGCAGTTGCGGAAAGTCTGCAAGGCGTCAAGCACAATGTCGGAGGGCCGCAGTTCGGGCATGTCCAGCAGCGATTCCGGCTCGCCCACCAGCAGCAGCTTATAACCTTCGTATTCGTTCATGAGGCGCTCAAGGTAGGTGTAAGACGAGGGCTCGCGGCGGTCGCGCCAGCAACGGGCCGGGCTATTGTCGTAGTAAAACCACTCTACCGTAAGGTCGCGCACCCGCCACTCGGCGCACAGGTCGGCATAGAGGCCGGCTACATGGTCGCGTGGCGTCCATTCTTCAATGAGCACTAAGTATTGAGGCGTCGTGCGGCGCGGCCGGCTCACTAAGGTAGGCATACCGCCGGCGCGTATGGTGGCCTGTATGCTGCCGGCTATATCCCAGTCTAATACGGGCGTCCACTCTTTCTCCCGCCAGGCAGGCATGGCCCGGTCGATGATGGAGGTATTCCAAAAGCGCGCCGGGTTGGGGCCAAACTGTAAAGACCAGCGCGTTGGGCCGCTTCGGCCGGCCGTGGGGCGGGCGGGCGCCGCTTCGCGCCGCGGCGGCAGCACAGTAGTCGGTTTGTCGGCAGTGCCGCCTTCATTAGGGTGCTGGTCGGCCGGGGTAGGGGAGGGTACGGGGTTTTCCGCCTCTGCCTCAGGCTGTGTGGCTGTCCAGGCCATCCATATCCGGTCGAAGACCTCTCCAAACAACTCCTGCTGCGATTGCTCGCGGCACAGCAGCGCCCCAAGCCTGTGCTTCCATCCCGACGCATTATGGGCGCGCGGGCCGTGGATGCTCAGGTAGCGACCTAAGCGCACGTGCAAATCCGGCGATATAGTCATGCCCTGTAGCGCCAACTCCTCCAAAAGGGCGGCTATCGGTAAGAAGGTATACTTAACCGGCCCCATGATGCAGCTCATTATAGCGTTTGATCTCGGCCACCAGCGCATCTTTGATGCTCATCAGCGGGAGGGCGTCGGCCAGCGGCTGGATTTTGTCGAACAGCGCCGCCGGATCTAAGAAAGTACGGGACGCATCGCCCAGGAAATCATCCTGCCAGTCGTCCACGTCTTCTAATAAAATCGGCGACAGCCGGGGCAGGTCGTATACCCGCCCAGGGAAATCAGCGGCCAGCGCGGCGCAGAGGGCCGGAAAAAAGGGGTCGGGGCGCAGATAGCGGGCTGTAAGAATCACAACCAGCCGCTCGCTGAACGACTGCTTCAGGTCGGCGGAGTAAACCTCGATGTACCACCGCAACAGGGCGTTGGCGCGGCGCTGCCATTCGTCGGTATGTATGCCATCCCGGTCAATCCACTTGCCGGGTTGCCATTCGTGATGCACCACCAACAGCCGTTCGGCTGTGGGGCGTAGTTGCAGGCGGCACAGATGCTGGTTTACAGCAGGCTCGCCCCCAAAGCGCTCCTGGTACAACTCCGAAAGCCGTATTTTAAACTTGTCGCGCTCGGGGTTGGCGGCATCGTCAATGGCGCCGGCGCCAAAGTCCTCGGGCAGCGGTAACGACAAGGTCTCGTACTGACAATCGCGGTTGCTCCAACTGGGCAGCAAAAACAAACGAAAGCGCTCAGGCAGCAATTGCGGCGCATGGGACGTCGTTTCATGCACTAAGAAAAAAACCGGCTCGGGCAACTGTCCCTGCATCTTCTGTAAGCACGCCTGCCTGAAAGCGTCTTCTTCTTTTTGGCGGTTGCACAGCAGATAGCCCATCTCGTGTTTGCCGGCTACCTTGACGCCCGATCTGGCCTGTGGCCTGGCAGTCGCCATCCATTGCGCGAAAGTCTCTTGTTCAATCCCTGGCAAGGCCGGGTTGGTATGCAAAGCGTAAAGGGCCATAGGCAGCCCTTCGTCGTCTTCGTCGTCTGCAAAATTGCTGCGCACCCTTTCGTCTATGAGCTCGGGCCTGATGCGCCCGGTGGCTAAGTCCACCAAAGGGCCATGGGCCGCTGTAAACGAGTTGAGCGCCTGATCAAAAGCTTCCCGCAAACTTCGGCCCGCCGCAGGGTCGGTAAATTCCTTGTAAAAGCGGGTCGCAAAGTTATACGCCAGCCGATCCTGAATCGGGCGCGGCGTGGCAATCACGGCAGGTACGCCCCGTTCCAGAAACAGCTTAGCCTGGTCGGCTGTGGCGCAGCCATTCAAAAAAACCAACTTTAGCCCTTTGCCCGCCTCGCCGATGTAAGCGGCTAAGCCGCCGGCAAACGTCACTTTGGGCGTAAATTCATCTTGGTTGAGCTGAAGCAAACTGGGGCCGGCATGGCCCGAAAAATGGAAAATGCGCACCTTGTCGCCCAATTTCCGGAAAGCGTCTTCAATATCGTCCTGTCGGGCTTTCCAGCGCGTGTTGGGCAGGCACAGATCCGCCGAACGCTGAAATACGGCGTCGAGCGCTTTGAGCTCGTCGTATACGCCCTCCAGTTCGTCGTCCCTGTCGTAGGTAAACGCCAGCAAAGCCACATTATCCGGCATACTGCAATCCCTTTAGTTTGTCTAAGTCGTCGCGATTTTTAGCCAGCACCGGGAACGTACTCAACAGCTTGGCCCGGGTTTCGGGCGCATCCAGTTGCAGCGGATCTATGCCGCGTCGCTGCAAAATGTCAATCCATTTATTCAACTCATCCGTAGCGGGTTTTTTGCGCAGCCCTGCTTCGCGCAAAGTTTTGAAACGCTCAATAAGGGTTTCTAAGGCCGCATCGTAAGCCGGCGTCAAGGGTACGTTTTTGCGCACAATTTCGGCCAGGGTAGGGGTGTCGGGAAAGGGGATGTGGTAAAAAACACAGCGCCGCAAAAAAGCATCCGGCAGGTTCTTTTCAGAATTGCTGGTGAGCACCAAAAAAGGCTTGGGCTGGCCGGAAGCATGGCGCAAAAATCCCTGCCCGTCGGGGCTTAGGGTGTAATTTTCGGGCAGCAGCCCGGCCAACTCAGGCCTGTGGCCCACTTTATAATCCTGGTATTCTCCCAGATTGGCCTCCTCAATGCGAAAGGCCAGCTCCTGAAATTCAAAGAGGATGTCGTTGGGCACATCGCGGGGCGCCTTGTCGATCTCGTCGATGAGCACCACATAACGTTGGCGTGCCGAGGCTAATATCGCCTGCCCCAGCGGCCCAAAGTGAATGTAATCCAACGTATTGACGGCCTCGCCCTTGTTGCGGATCTGAGCCTCTCTGAAATGGCGAACGGCATCGTAGCGATAAAAAATATCCCGGGCAGCCGTAGTGGTTTTGGTATTAAATATCAATACCTGGGTCTTGAGTATCTCCTCGGCAACCCAATAGGCTAACCTGGTTTTTCCCGTACCCGGCTCGCCGGTCACCAACAGCGGCAATTGAAGGTCTATAGCCACCTCTACGGCGGCGCGCAGGCCGTCGTCGGCTACATAGTTTACGCGCTGCGGAATGTGTTCTTGTTGCGACATAAAGTGTCGTGTTTGTTGTTGTTCACGTTTTGGGATTTTCTACCTATGGCGTTGCATACAACGTCGGCCCGGACTCAAAAAGTGCCCAGCGCAGCCATATAGGCCATCACCACATTGCGCACATCGTTGCGCAGGCCGTTTTTCAGTTGCTCGGGCTTATCATAGGGGTAGTTGGCTAAAAATGCGAGGTTGGCCTCCTTCCCCTGGGCGACAAACTCCGGCAATACCACCGAGTAAGTCTTCTCGGGGGTCAGCGGCGCGCCATTGATCATCCACCCTCCATTGCCGTCTGGCTGCGCCTGGAAGCGTTGCAGATAGCCGCCTTCGCCCTGATTGGTTGTGGCTCCGGTATTCAGCACCCTGGCCAGCACTTCGCCCGGCCATTGGGTGCGCACAATGGGGCCCCCAAACGGAAAGGAGCGCAGCACGTCGTACTCTGTGATCACGCCGCTGAGTTTATCGTCAACGCGCAGACTGCCGCTGTTGAGCAAGTACACATCGGCTCCGGGCAGGGCGTCGGCAAAGCTGCGCGCCGTCAGCAAGCCATAGTTGGTTTGTTGGTTGCGCACCACCACTTCGCGTCCTTCCAGCGGCGTTTGGGCTTCGCCGAGCTTGCGGTCGGGCTGGTAGCCCTCTTTTTGTAATATGCCATTGATGCGTTCCTGCCAGCGGTTTACCACCGCAAGGGTAGCCGGGTCGTCGGGCAGGCCGGCGTCTATGGGCGCCAGCGTAGAGCGCAGCCGCGCCAGCCCTGTGCGGGGGTCTACCACAAACCGATGCACATATACCGTTTTAGCGTTGGCGTCGGCCTTGGTGATGGGCGTCTGCTCTACATACCGGGTGAGGTTTTCATGCTCATGGCCGCCAATAAACAAGGCTGAGCCCGGTACGGACTTTGCCAGCGCTTCGTCCTCGTCCAGCGACTGATGCGTGATGCCAATGACGATATCGGCCTTAGGCGCTACCTGTGCATAAGCTTCGGCATAAGCCTGCTCTACGGGCAGGTATTTTACATATTCCGCCTTGGCAAAGGGCAACACTACCCCCACGAAACCCACCCGGAGGCTGTCGGCGCCCCGGCGGAAAGTATGCACCCAGTAAGGCGGTAGGTCGGCGCCATACTGCCGGAAAGGGGCTGCCACGCCATTGTCTACCCGAAGGGCATTGCAGGAAATCCACCGAAACTGGCTGGCGTCAATGCGGCTCTGGAGCGTGGCCCCGTCGCGCAGGTCAAATTCATGATTGCCAAAGGTCACATAATCTAATCCCATCGCATTCAACGTCTCTACCATTTGCAGGCCCGCTACCCGCTCTCCGTTGTCGAGGCGGAGCGTTCCTGCAAACGACGGACTCAAAAAGTCGCCCGCCAATATCGCAATGGTATTGGGGTTTTCGGCCTCCAGCCGCTTTAGCAGCGTGGCCACGCGGGCCAGCCCGCCTACCCGGCCGCCCTCCAGCGGGGCTATTTCATATACATCATTGAGCTGAAGAATCGTAAACGTTATGGGTTCCGGCTCAGCGGCCGGCGTCACTACATAACGAGGCGAGCATCCGGCCAGCGTTGCCGCACCCAGCCCAATGCACGCCCACCGCAACAAAGTATTGAGAAGCATAATGTGAATATGGATGGTTTCGGACGCAAAATAGGCTTTTTTACCATACACTGGTTAATAGAAGTATGAACACAGCCCAAATGCCGGGCAGTAATTTTTTTATGGCCGCGACGCTCCCCGCGCCGCCCGGCCTAGGGATGGAAGTGGTATGGCCCCCGGTGGTTGGATGCCGGGCTCGGGCCATAAAAGTTGCGGGGGCCATAATAACGGACAGCCCGGCGCCGCCCGTGGTGTCAAAAGCAGATGAATGCTATGCGGCGAGGCCCCAAATAGAGTTTGCGCCGACAGGTTTTGTGCTTAGGCCGCTGGTGTATGGGGGTGGTTTTTAATCCGGCAATTTTTGAAATATTATACTAATTAATAGCAAAAATGCAAAACATTAAAAATTTTAATCTGTGTTATTTAAAATTTATTTTGAAAAAATGGGCGCTATGCCAATTCTTTTTCCGAACATTGCACTTATGTAGCTACATCTACTGTTGCAAAACAGACAGGATACCACATACCCCGCCAAATGAAGCAAGCGACAACAACAGCCGTCATCTGAGGCCGTAAAACCCGGAGGCCGCATATCGTCATCAAACATTATCACTATATGAACGCTTTGCTTCGACTAGGTAAGTATTTGTTTGCACTACCCTTTATTGTATTCGGGTTGATTCACTTCATGGGCGCTGACGCCATGGCGGGCATGGTGCCCATTCCGGGCGGCGCCATTTGGGTATACGTCACGGGGTTAGCCATGTTGGCCGCCGGGGTGAGTATGCTCATTGGCAAATACGACAAACTGGCCGCCCTGCTGCTGGGCGTGCTGATGATTGTTTATGTGCTGTCCATTCACCTGCCTGCGGTTATGGGCGGCGACCAGATGGCCATGCCAGGCGTATTGAAAGACCTGGCGCTGGCTGGCGGCGCCTGGCTGTATGCCCTGCACGTGTCTAAAGACCATACCGGCGTTAAAGGGTAGTGCGCGCAAGCATACCCCCATAAATGGGTTGGCAAAGCGAGACCGAAAGAAACGCACGGTACTCGCATGGGAAAATAAAATAAACAAGCCGGCCGAGGCAGATGCCTCAGGCCGGCTTGCTATTTTTTGTTAACGCCCCACCACCAGCCAATGGCCCTGGCCCGAGGGCAATTGCAGATGGTAGCGCCCGGCCGATAGTCCGCTGAGGTCGAGCTCAAGGGTGGTTTGGCCTGCGGAGAGTACAAAGTGGCGGCATACGCGGCCCGTAGCGTCAATCAGGGCAGCGCGGGCGTCGGCCGCTAAGGGGGCCGCCAACGACAACCACGCTTTTTCTACGGCCGGAACGGGGTAAATCACCGCTTCCCCTTCGGCCTCAATCGACACGGCTACGGTAGCGCTGTAGGCATGGGCGCCGCCAAAATCTTCCTGCCGGAGGCGGTAGTAATTGAGCCCGCGGGCCGGCCTCGCGTGCAGCCAATGGTAGTGCGCAGGTTGGGCGCTGTCGCCCTGCCCGTCTGCCCAGCCGACGCGCTCAAAGCGCTGGCCATCGGCGCTGTGCTCCACCACAAAGCCCCGGTTGTTGCGCTCGGATGCCGTAGCCCAGTGGAGGGCAACCTGGCCGCCGGCAGGCTTGCCTTCAAAGGAGAGCCAACTGACGGGCAGGGGGTTGAGCGCCGAGCTTGAGCCTAAGGTGAAGGGACTAAAGGAGGAAACAGCCGCATTGGTCGTAATGACCCCCGCTCCCGGCGCGCCCACAGCCGTAGCAGGGATACTTTCCCACACCATGCCATTAAAGTGGCAAAGCAATAAGCTGCCTGGTAGTTCCACGCCGCTGCCATTGCTCCAGCTCAGGGAGAGGATTACACTTGATGAACCCACCCGGCGGGTAATGTTCCAGTATTCTACGCCGCTGACCAGTTCCACATTCATGCCTAAATTCGATTCATCTGCATTTTCCGCGCCGGAGCGCACATACTCTACCCTGAACACATCGGTATCCGCGCCCGGCGCCGAAATGCCCACCGGCGCATAAAAGCCGCCTCCGCCTACGGGGAAGGTAAAGGCGTCGTTGCCCGTTTTATCCATTACGCCTGCCACATAAGAAGCCGCCGAGCCGCCGCTGACGGTGGCATTATCGGCGAGGGTAAGCAGGTTTGTTTCTGTGGCGTTAAGTACGCCATTGGATAGCGTGAGCGTGCCCGTCACCGATAGCGCCTGCGAAAGCGTAAGCCCGCCCGCCGTGTTTACGGTCAGGTTGCTCACGGCCGCCGGCAGTTCGTTGCCGGTTGCCTGCGCTCCGGGCCCTATATAGCGGTAGGTGGCCGTAGTGGAATACGTGCGCGAGCCCGTGACGCGGATGTTGCCCATGTCCGGCGTGCTCGTAAGGCCTTCGGGCGCGGTAATGCCGAGGGTGGCGCCCGGAGAGAGGGTGAAGGCGCCGTCGCCGGTGACGGCCGTCCCCGCAGCGGCAAAATGCAGGATAGCGCCGGCATTCACCGTAAAGTTGATGTTATTGGTAATGCCTCCGCCTGAGGTAAAGGTCTGGGTGGCCATCACGCCATTGAACTCAATGAGGCCGGCGCCGCTACCGCTATTAACCTCGGTAAGCGTGCCGCCGGTATGAGAAAAATTCCCGGCAATGCGCAGTATGCCATCGAATGCGCCGCTGCCGGCCGTCATGCGAATGTCGCCGCCACTTTTTTCCACATTGCCGCCAACGATGAGGGCGCGACTCGCAGACCCGTCGGTGACGAGCAGTATCCCCCCTGAATGTACCAAATTGCCGGTAACGGTAAAACTGGCTTGGTTGATCTCCAAGGTAGCGCCGCCGCCTGTACTGATGAGCTGAAAGTTTCCGCCAATGCTCATGGCGCCGCTATTCGGCAGATTCTGGTTGGCCATCTGCGAAGGGCAGTTCCAGACAAAGTGGCTGAAAGCCTGGTCCAAACCGGTAATGGCCGAAGAGGTCACACCCGTGATTCGGCAAATGGAGCCGGCAGTCCAGGTGGCAGCAGGTATGGCGCCTCCGTTGGCGGTATGCTCGTATGTGCCCGCAGCGCTAAAACTAACCGTAGCGCCGCTATTGAGCGCAATGATGCCCGCGTTTTGCAAAACGCCGCTGACGGCGAGGTCGGTATCCGTCCCGTCGGCAATGGTCAACGTAACGCCTGCGGCAACGATGAGGGTGGCGCCGGACTCGATAACCAACTGATCTACAGATATGGATGCATTGATGGTAACTGTATGGCCGGCCTGAATGGTAATCGATTCATCCGAGGATTCCGGAGCGCCCTGTTCATCGCTTGGCGCATCCCAAGTTCCGGACAGGCCATATCTCTCCCATGTTGAAAGGCTCTCCCAATCTCCCGTCATAACACTTCGGTAGTCATTAGTACTCTGCCCATAAGCCGCGCCGCTCCACAGCGTCAGTCCAAGGGCCATCAGTAAAAAAGTTGTTTTCAAGTTGCTCGTTATTCCCTTCATAATCATTGAGTTTATATTGCCAGAAGTTTGTTCCGCCAAACCTTCGATAGCCGGCCATAAATACCCAATAGAGGAGCATCTCAGGCACGCCAAGGCACAGGCGCCGAAAGCCGCATTTTTTTACACGTGAAAAAATTGTAATCAATATGCCATTCAGATCAAAGACCCGACGGCACTTTACCGGGGAAGCAAGCAGTTATGCAAAGGAAGGCATAATATGAACGACCCGAAGGCCAGTCGCTTTATAGTTTACAGAATATCAGGCGGTTTGCAATGAGTTTGTACGAAGCAAAGATATACAAATAACCAAAACTGCATCCATCGGTCAAAAAAAATCCCCGATACCGGGTAGTAGCGCCCGCTGAACAAAACCACGGGTTATATGGTATACTCAAAGTAAACAATCACTTAGGCCTAAGCTTATGCGACAACCAAAATGCCGGCCGGCATTTTTCCTCATCCTGCTGCTTGTACTTCTGGCGCCTGCCTTGGCCCAGGCCCAAACCGAAAGCGACGAAAAGCCGCTCATCAACGTCAGCAAGGGGCTTTCTTTTGCCAAAGACTCTTTATTCCTGCTCAACCTGCGCTTTCGGATGCAAAACCGGGTGGGCGTGCGCACCAACAGCCTCGACGACTGGACGGTAAACGACATTGAAGCCCGGGTGCGCCGGCTCCGCCTCCGCTTCGATGGTTTTGTGGGCAGCCCGAAGTTGCAATACTACATCCAACTGTCGTTTTCGCGGGCCGACCAGGATCAGGAAGGCGAGGGCGAAGACGACGCCAAAATCATTCGGGATGCCGTGGTCTCTTACCACTTCAACGATGATTTTTACATTGCCCTGGGCCAGGCCAAATTGCCCGGCAACCGGCAGCGCATGGTTTCTTCGGGCAGCTTGCAGTTTGCCGACCGCTCTATTGCCAACCGGGCGTTTACCGTCGATCGGGATTTTGGCCTGTTTGCCTATTATACCCTGTACCCCGGCGAGGGCGTGCTGCGCGTAAAAGGGGCCCTCTCTACGGGCGAAGGCCGCAACATTACCCGCACTGACAACGGACTTGCCTATACCATCCGGGCCGAGTGGATGCCCCTCGGCGACTTCCGCAATACCGGGCAGTACAGCGAGGGCGACCTCGAATTTGAGCCTCAGCCGCGCTTGGCCTTAGCTGCCGGCGTTTCTGAAAACCGCCGCACCCTCCAAACGGGCGGCCAATTAGGCGACCCCCTGATCGCGCCCATCGACCTCACGACCTGGATGGCCGACGGCATAGCCAAATGGCAGGGGTATGCCCTGCAAATGGAGTGGCTGTACCGCAGCAGCAGCCTGCCTGAAGCACAGGGCTTAGGCGGCGAAATATTGCCCATAGGCCAGGGGCGGGCTTTCAATGTGCAATTCAGCAAGGTAACGCGCCGCTATTGGGAAGGGGTATTCCGGTATGCCCGCCTGTCGCCGCGCCATGCCGAACGCCTTCCCCAACAAGAAGAGTGGTTGCTGGGCGTCAACCGCTACTTCAACAAGCACCGCATCAAATGCCAGTTCAACATCGGCTACTACAACAGCCAGTTAACGGGCGCCCCCCGACGCGAATGGATGGGCGCTATGTTTCAGGTGGAGTTTGGTATTTAGCGCGTGTTCGGAAATTCAGTCTTTTATCACCTATGCTTGCATTATTACGGATAAAGGCATAATTTTATGTCGTAACTTAAACCTAATTCATATTATGCTACACTTCCTTACCCCTTACCTCCAAAAAGCCCCCCTGCTTTTGATATTACTCCTTGTAAGCGCTGTTTTATGGGGACAGCGACAAAACGGCGTTAATAAACTTTGGGAGACTAAAACCGCCCACCCTTCAGAAGTATTGGATTTTACCCATGGGAAACCCGGGTGGATATAGACAACAGAAAGGAAACGGTATTAGGTATCAAAACCACAAACAATGGGCTTGTGATGGTAACCGGAGGAACCACCAATGCACAAAATAATACCTGGACGTGGATTCAACAATTTTCTTCCTCAGGCAATCCCGTGTGGCGTAAGCTTCGCGCGGCGGCTCCGGCAGAAGATATTATCAGTGGCCGTTACTTTTTAGTAGACAACGACGGCAATTCCATCATTGCACTAAATCTTTCAAAGACGACGGAAAAATCCATCCATCTGGCGCAATACGATGTAAATGGAAACCGCAAGTGGGAAATTCCCTTAGTGAGCAGTGAAAGCAAAGCACAGGCTACCAACCTCCTTGTTTTTAATGGCGAAACCGTTTATATAACTGGTGTTTTTAAAGACCCTGACGAACAACAGTTTTACAGCATCAACAAGATTGAAACCTATGAGCGGGAAATGACTTATGTAAATGATACCGATGGAAAACCGGCTTATGTCTATGAGGATGTTATCATTCGTTTTAGCCCCGGTGTGGTTAATACCGATTTCATCAATAATACCGATCTGCAATCCGGTACAATAGGAAGCGTAATTAGCGATACAAGCTTAATCAACGCCTTGGATGCTGAATTAGGAGCAGGCGGTAATTTTGCAAACTGGCGGGTTTTTAAAATTTTTAACTGCCTGACCATTTATGATACTGAGGTAAAAGGCCGCTTAGGTAAAACAGTACCCATCCCTAAGCTATGGTCAGCACTGATATTAGAGATAGGAGAAGCCGATATAAAAGACCCCCTAGAGATTTCTGATGCCATAACGGCTATGGCGCACCCAGGTATAAAATATGCCCAGCCCAACTTTGCGGCCAGGCTACCTAACCCGCCGCCCCCGCCCAATGATGGTTTCTACAGCAACCAACTGTCTTTCTTAAATACTTTCAGGGGTACCAATATAGAACGGGCATGGGACTTGGCAGATGCCGCCGGCTCCTGGGAAAACCGGTCGGTGAATGTAGCCCTGATTGACAGCGGTGTTCGCTTTCAGCATCAGGATTTTCGATGCGAAGGCTGCCGGGGTATCGATCCCATCGATGATACAGGCCCTCCTTCGTTGGTGATGCAGGCGATTGCCTTCGCCGGCGATTTTCCAATTGATTTATCCACCTCGGCTGCAAGCGAGCAGGATGTAAGCACCATCCAAAATGGCGCAAACTCAGACGATGGGCATGGCACCCGTAGTGCGGGCATACTGGCCGCCATAAGAAACAACGGGGTGGGCGTGGCAGGTATAGCCAGCGGCACCAATGGTACAGACGGCATAGGCCTGTATTCCTACCGATATGCCGATCAGGGAACAATAGGTAGTTTAGTTTCCCTCAACAAGGCATTGAACTATGTGCTGGATTGCGACGATTGTATGTTACCCGGCCTAGAAGACTGTGCCGATCGTCCTGCCATTGATATTATTTGTATAGAAGCAGCCATAAAAGGAGGGCCGCTTGCTGAAGGCGAACTTCCGCTATTGGAGGAGGTCATTGAGTTACTGTACGACGCCCAATACATTACGCTCACTGCACGCGGAAATGATGGCGCAGATGCATTGGACTTAGACATCTACCCAGCCGTATTTGAAGACCAATGGCTGATAAGCGTGGGGGCCAGTGGTTCGGATGGAAGGATCATTACCATTCCATCTAATGATGAAAATGATGATTACAGCTCCAACCGGGGTAAAAATATGGACATCATCGCGCCAGGTATTAGCAGTTTGGTATTCACCACTAATAATCAGGGTAATCATACCTATGGATCATTTAATGGCACCTCGGCGGCGCTGCCCCATGCTACGGGCGTAGCTGCCCTATTGCTGTATCATCACCCCGGCGCACTGGCTCAGGAGGATGTAGAGCGCCTACTGGAATACTCAGCCAGCGACCTAGATGGAGGCTATAGCGAGGCTAATGGCTGGGGAAGGCTCAATGGTGGCAGAGCCCTGGAATTGATTGACCCTGGCATGGATAACCTGCGGGTGGTGCATGTGGAGATAGCGGAAAGTGTCCTAAGTGTAAGCGCTTTCAATGACTGTACCCAGGGGTGCGACATAGCATTACGGACACCTGAAGACTTCTGTGATCAATCTGTTTTTGCGGGGTCTCCTAAAAAGTACTATGCCGATTTTTCTATAGACTTAGCCGATTATGGCCTAATCATCGCCCCTCTTACACCCAACAAGAAGCGGTGGTGGGTGCGCAGCAGCGCGACTAATCTGTATGCCGCTCCAGCCTGGATAAATAATGCTTATGAGTTTAACCCTATAAACCAACTCGAATTTGAAGGAGAACCTCAACTGAATGGTACCGTACTGAGCGGCCGCATAAGGGGGTATGCCTTTGATGTAACGGAAGCTTTCTGTACCAACGCTGCGATCACCTGCCTTAATGGGCCTGTAACACCCGACCAAAACAATCCTGTTGAAGTCCCCCGCTGCCCCCAAGGGCCGCCCCACTTAAGCTTCTCCTTCTTAGCTACGGTACCCAATGGTTTTTCAGGTGAAATAATCCTGACACCTAATCGGGAAATTGCAGCCTTATCCGGTTTAAAGGCTACGATATTCCCCAACCCCACCCAGGGGGTCACCCAACTTATCCTACAACAGGACGGAACTTCAACGGTTAAAGACCTGAACATACAAATGACTAACACCCAGGGCCAGATAGTGCATGAACAAAACTGGCGGCTCGGCAGAGAGAAAGACATAATTCCACTACCTACCGAAAGCCTGGCGCCAGGCGTGTACTCCATTCGGCTTCGTGCCGCAGATTCCATCACTGCGCTAAAATTCATTAAGCTATGAAAATCGTTCTCCCTACTCATTTTGCTTTGCTGCTCGCAGCGGCAGCTACCAGTTTTTGGGCTTGCGAGCACGATACGCCCGTACCTGCCGCCGCGCCCTGCGCCATAGCCCTGCCCCTAAGCGCCCTGCCGGATACCTGCTTTGAACTGCCGAACGGCCCGACAGGCCCCATAACCACCCCACCTATATTTGACTATACCTATTTTGCTGTATCCGCTTCCTCTACCGAGGAAGGCGCGTTTTACTACGTCAGAGAAGACTATGTACCCGGCAGCGCGTATGGCAATCAGAAAATTTTTAAACACAACATTTGTACGGGTGAGACTACTTTAATTTATGAAATCGTAGGCGGATCTTTTTACCTTTCCATCAATGGCGAAGGCGAAATCCTGTTCCACCGCAGGCCCTCACAGTCCATACTATTGGCCTCGGCTACCATACAGCCTCCTATCGAGGTGATGCCTGCCGGCGAATATATAAACCCCAGATGGATCAACAACGACAGCTTCAACATCTCGCGGTGGACAGGCAGCGGCAGCAACTTCGAAAGCCTGATTGTCGATCAAATGGGCAATGAAACCCTTGTTGATCCTGAGATTTTTCAAGATGTTTCTTTTGATGCCCGCGATAATAAACTGATCGTATTCTTTCGTCCCAGTAGTCGGAGTATACATAAAGGCTATCTGGGCTTGTACGATTTATCTGCCCAGGAGCTCACCCTAGTAGAAGATATTACAACCAGTTACAACTTACAGAATATAATTATATTTTGGCTAAATACGACTACAATCATTGGTCACAATGGGGATTTTATTTTCAAATACAACTTAGCTACCCAGGAAATGACGATGCTGCATAGCGATGATTGTGAAAACACAGCCTATTCTTCTTATGCTACCAGACTGAAAGGTAGGGACGACATTATGTTGCTCTCTCGCATCGATTATTTATATTTATCCCCAACCCCAGGCCAGTTTCGCAAGCGACACCGCATCTCGGTATTGGATGTCAATACCGGCGAGGAGCAGATATTGGAGCTGGAGTAATTAGTAGTTTGTGCCTGCACACTAAAATTCATCAAGCAATGAAAATCGTTCTCCCTACTCATTTTGCTTTGCTGCTCGCAGCGGCAGCTACCAGTTTTTGGGCTTGCGAGCACGATGCGCCCATACCCGCCGCCGCGCCCTGCGCCATAGCCCTGCCCCTAAGCGCCCTGCCGGATACCTGCTTTGAGCTGCCGAACGGCCCGACAGGCCCCATAACCACCCCACCTATATTTGACTATACCTATTTTGCTGTATCCGCTTCCTCTACTGAAGAAGGCGCGTTTTACTACGTCAGAGAAGACTATGTACCCAGCAGCGCGTATGGCAATCAGAAAATTTTCAAACACAACATTTGTACGGGCGAGACTACTTTAATTTATGAGATTATTGGCGGATCATGGACTAGTAGCCTCGCTGTCAGTGGCGAAGGCGAAATCTTGTTCCAACGCAGACCACTACAACCTGTATTCTTGACCTCTGCTACCATACAGTCCCCCATCGAAGTGATGCCCGCCGGCTACTACATAAACGCCAGATGGATCAACAACGACAGCTTCAACATCTCCCGAGCGACAGGCAGCGGCAGCAGCTTTGAAAGCCTGATTGTCGATCAAATGGGTAATGAAACGGTTGTTGATCCTGATATTTTTAAAGATGTTTTTTTTGATGCCCTTGATAACAAACTAATCGTATCTTTTCAATCCGTTAGCCGGAGTATCCATAAAGGTTATCTGGGCTTGTACGATTTAGCGACCCAGGAGCTTACTCTTGTAGAGGACATAGCAACCAATTACGATTTGCAAGATGTTAATGTATTTTGGCTTAATGCAACTACAATCATTGGCTATACTCCTGATTTAGTTTTAAAATACAACCTAACTACCCGTGAGATGACGCTGCTACGCAGCAATGATTGCGATAATAAATCTTATTTTCCTCATTCCATTAGTGTAAAGGGTAGGGATGACATTGTGTTGCTCTCTCGCATCGATTATTTATATTTATCCCCAACCCCGAGCCAGTTTCGCAGGCGGCACCGCATCTCGGTATTGGATGTCAATACCGGGGAGGAACAGATTTTGGAGCTGGAGTAAGTAGTAGTTTTGCCTGCACACTAAAATTCATCAAGCTATGAAAATCGTTCTCCCTACTCATTTTGCATTATTGCTCGCAGCGGCAGTTACCAGCTTTTGGGCTTGCGAGCACGATGCGCCCATACCCGCCGCCGCACCCTGCGCCATAGCCCTGCCCCTAAGCGCCCTGCCGGATACCTGCTTTGAGCTGCCGAACGGCCCGACAGGCCCCATAACCACTCCACCTATATTTGACTATACCTATTTTGCTGTATCCGCCTCCTCTACTGAAGAAGGCGTATTTTATTACGTAAGACAAGACTACGTACCCAGCAGCGCGTATAGCAATCAGAAAATTTTCAAACACAACATCTGTACGGGCGAGACCACTCTAATTTATGAGATTATTGACGGATCATGGACTAGTAGCCTCGCTATCAGTGGCGAAGGCGAAATCCTGTTCCAACGCAGGGCACTACAACCCGTGTTCTTGACCTCTGCTACCATACAGCCCCCCATCGAAGTGATGCCTGCCGGCTACTACATAAACGCCAGATGGATCAACAACGACAGCTTCAACATCTCGCGAGCGACGGGCAGCGGAAGCAATTTCGAAAGTCTGATTGTCGATCAAATGGGCAATGAAACGGTTGTTGATCCTGAGATTTTTCAAAGAAACATCACGACTCTAATGGGGGGTAAACTCGTTACACAATTTGGGCCTTCAAGGGGTGCGGCTCCAATTTGATGTATATTTGAGTCAAAACTAATGCATATGGCAGCGCAATACAAACTGGAATCAGATGGGAGTATCAGCATTACCCTGAACATAAAACCAGAAGGGAGTATGCTTGAA
>Ga0209573_1000453_pt1 | contig 88315 bp, 100 predicted proteins | sample TNRBio252014_DNA_FD_185870 | JGI IMG/M metagenome (GOLD analysis project Ga0209573, IMG submission 185870) | Wastewater treatment Type I Accumulibacter community from EBPR Bioreactor in Madison, WI, USA - TNR Reactor_6/25/2014_ DNA (SPAdes)... | ecosystem: Engineered > Bioreactor > EBPR >... | reverse complement strand
CACCGCATCCGCGACGATAATCGTTTTGATAGCGCCCAGCAGCGTGGTGCTGGCGTCTACTTCGTGACTGCCTTCCGATTCAGGCTGTAATAGCTTGATACCAATCCAAACCAGCAATGCCGCGCCTGCAACCTTCAGATAAGGAATGGTTAACAGATTCAATGCAAAAAAGATCAGCACAACACGCAGCACAATTGCACCTGCGACACCCCAGAAAATCCCGAGCTTGCGCTGCTTATCCGGTAAGCGTCTGCAAGCCAACGCAATGACTACCGCATTGTCGCCACCTAAAACGATATCAATCGCAATAATTTGCAGCACAGCTAACCAAAACTGCGGACTATCAAATGCCATCAACTTTCCTAAGAAATATTTAATTAAGTATGGGAAATGCTACGAGCGTTCCGGCCGGTTTTCGCCATCCTGAATCCCGATAAATTTCAGCAATTCCGTTTTCTGCTGAAGCGTATCGTTATAACCCAATTCGATTAAATCCCGGCAAAAAGCCATTTCAAACAACACGTAACTCAACAAGGTTGATCCGTTAGGTCCCATCGCGCCGATCGCGCGATACAAATAACGCATGATCCAAGGCAAAGTATCCGCGTATTTTTGCGCAATCTCATTGATGCCTTCGCTTGGCGCTATCATCATCGCTTCGACCGGTCGTAACGAGATATTTTTTTCCTTGAATGCCGCCGGTGGAATCAGTTTTAAGGTTTCGTTAATACGCAGCAAGCGTTCCAAATCCACGTCCAAGCTATCAACAAAAATACTGTTCAACGCATGCCCGGCTATCTGCGCAAATGGCGGATAACCCGATACGCTCACACGTTTCGGTTCATCGGTCACGGGCTTGCGCACACCGATTATCAATACTTTATCCGCGCCCAAATGCAATGCCGGGCTGATCGGCGCCAGTTGACGCATGGAACCGTCGCCGAAAAATTCCCGATTCAGTTTTACCGCTGGAAAAATAAATGGTATTGCCGATGAAGCCATCAGGTGTCCAACTCCGATCTCAGCCGGAATCCCCAATCTTTGGGCTCTTTTCCAGGGAGTCACTGCTTTAGCCGCCTGATAAAAAGTGACTGATTGGCCAGAGGTATAGCCCCATGCGGTAAGACCGAGTGCATATAAAGAGCCGGAACGGATGGAATGCTGAATCGTACGAAAAGAGAAGCGGTTTCTTAATAAAGCTTCTAAGGGGGAATTATCCAGCAAGGAAATCGGATGATGCTGACCGTATTCGGCCGATACCAAAGAAAGCATGCAACGCAGGGTATTATGCAGCACCCCCAGGAAATCGGACCGGTAGATCTGGTCGACATGAAAATTCGACCAGACGGCTTCCAGCCTCTCAACGCCTTCACCAAAATTGCTTGCCGAAACTGCAATACTGGCTGCATTAATCGCACCAGCCGAAGTACCGCAAATGATGGGAAAAGGATTACGGCGTTTATCCGGCAATAATTCCGCAATCGCTCGTAACACTCCTACCTGATAAGCTGCGCGAGCACCCCCTCCGGTCAGAACCAAACCGACTCTGGGCGCACCTGAATCTTGTTGTTGCTCATGCTCGAACTGCAAATTCTGATTTCACCCTCTCCAGCGCATCCCGTAAGGTCTCTTCTGGTAAGTTATTTAACGAACTGGATAAAATTTTCGCCGCCTGACATGCCGAATCCGGCAATATCGAACTATCCAGTTTAGCCACAAAAACAGCTGCAGCGCCAGTCGCATTCAAAAGACTCTGACGCTCACTCATTAGAATTTCCATTTCTTCGCGCAGCATGGAAACTTCTCGTTCTCTCAAGATGGTATTAGGCATATGATATTCCTTATAACATAAATACAGTAACCCGCCTGTCGAGCAATATAACAGAACTATAATTCATTTATATTTTGAACTCTGTGCTGTTTATCACTCTTTTCAGCTTTTTTAACCAAATTCATTAACGGCATCTGTACTCATATCATGAACCATCACACCACTACGCTATATCCCGAAATCCAACCCTATCAGCAAGGCATGCTGACCTTGGATAACATCCACACCATGTACTGGGAAGTATCCGGCAATCCTGCCGGCATCCCCGTGGTATTCCTTCATGGCGGACCGGGCGCCGGAGCATCTCCAGCCCACCGGCGCTTTTTCGATCCTGCATCTTATCGTATTGTCGTGTACGATCAAAGGGGCGCAGGCCGATCTTTACCGCTTGGCGAGATCCAGGAAAATACCACACTTCATTTGATCAACGATCTGGAATTACTCCGTCAGCACTTGAGAATCGACCGATGGCTGGTCTTTGGCGGCTCCTGGGGCAGCACATTAGCCCTCGCTTATGGCGAAGCGCATCCCGAGCGCTGCCTTGGTTTTATTCTGCGGGGAATTTTCCTGTGCCGCAAACCGGAAATTGATTGGTTTTTATATGGATTGCGCAATTTTTTCCCGGAAGCCTGGCGGGAATTCGTAGCACCGCTGTCTATCGAAGAACGCCGCGATATTCTATCCGCATACCATCAGCGCTTGATGAATCCCGATCCCGCCGTCCACATGCCGGCCGCGCGCGCTTGGAGCACGTACGAAGGATCTTGCTCGACCTTATTGCCAAGCCCCGCAACCGTCAGTTATTTCGCGGGCGACACCGTGGCGCTCGGGCTTGCCCGCATGGAAGCGCATTATTTCAAGCACAACATCTTTTTGCCGGAAAATTCATTGCTGGATAACGCGCATAAATTGCACAACATCCCGGCAACCATCGTGCAAGGACGCTACGATGCGGTTTGTCCGATCGTCAGCGCCGATGATCTGCACCATGCCTGGCCGCAAGCGGAATACCTCATCATCGACGACGCCGGGCACTCGGTATGGGAACCGGGCATACAAGCAGCATTAATCCGTGCTACGAATCAATTTAAAATGCGAAGCATCCGTTGACCACCGGAAATGTAAATCGCACTTGGTTTTACTTGTCAGCCCGGCATATCCAGTACCTTATTCAGGGCGGGCAATAGCTGCTTGGTTGCTCGACAGCTCTTTAAGATAAGGTAAATATTGTGCGTGTTGTCCGATAAAAAAGCTGCTTTTGGCCGGATTTTTCACTATTTCTTTCGCTTCACCTGGGTGCAGGATCAACTCCAATACCTTGCGGCCCAACTTACCGGCGACATCCTTAAAGCGTTCCGGATAAGAAGCGGAAAGGTTTTCGCCGCGCAGCTCATTTTGGTAATTCGCGTACATTAATTTTCCGACCGGCACAAAATTCACATTATTATCCTCCACCCACGTTCTAAGCGACTCTTTAAGCTGAGAAATTTCTTCCGGTAACAATGTTTCCGGAATATTATTCAGTTTCTCAAGCAGGATGTCATACGTCACTTTTCCTAGCGGAACGTGCGGAACAAAATCATATTGATATTCAAAACGCCATAAATTATCAAATATATCCAGCCTGGATTCTTTATTGGATTCTTTATTGAATCCTTTACTAATTTGTTCTCCACGAGCTGTAAAGAATCTCGGCGCGGCAAATGCATAAGTTATAACTTCCCCGGTAAAATCTTCTCGGAAATCGACGGTGGCGCCCGTTGCCAATGCACCACCTTTGCTGTGACCTGTCAGATACAAAGTTCCCTGCGCTTGATTTTTGAATGGCTGCCAGATTTTTTGATCCTGCAAAATCTTATTGCGCAAAGTTTCTAACGAATTTGCAAAACCAGCATGCCTGCCTTTTTCAAACAATAACTCCCGAGTATTCCTGTCAAGATCATGAAATCTAAAAAGCTTGAGGTTATTCAACCAATCCGATTTATTCGGCTCCGTGCCCCGGAAGGCAATAATCGCACCATTGGGGATTTTTAGCAGAATCGCTGCATCGATTTCGGCACTTCCATTCCCAGATGATCCTGGCGAAGAAAACACTTCCACCGAGTGAATATTCAGTCTCGAGAAAGCTTCTCTCAAGGATTCTGGATTCTCAGTTGCGGCATCTTTGAGGCAATTTAATACATTAATACGATCAGCATCTCTCTGGCGCTCGTTGGTAACTCGATATGCACATTCAGATGCGGTAGCCAACATGACAGCAGTATTGGTATCCCAATTTGCCTGTACGGCATTTGCAGATATTAAATATGCTGCCAATAAAGCCATTAGAGTATGTTTAGTTTTCATTATTCTTTCCTTAAAAATGATCAAGAAAAATTTCTCAAAACCAGTTGCTGTGTTTAAAAACACAACTCCGCCAATGTCAATCAGAAATCGGTCTATCGAGAATCCCTTTGACGAACAAACTGATCGGGTATGAGCACATACCAGTCGCCAATTATTACAATAGCGTTACAAAATTAATAGGAAACACCTGTAGCACTACAACTGTAGTAGTTGAATCTTTCCGCGTTAAGGAATTACAGCAGGCGCGCCGTAAGATTTGACGCTTCACTCCACAATAACCAAACTCGCCATTGATCCGGAAAAACCCTTTTATTCCCGCTTTAGGCTTGCCACCCCCGTACCGTATACTGCCAATCTTTGGCAAGATACGCTTGATTTAATTTAAATCAATAAGATACAAACAAGTGCGGAGTTTGCAATGGACAATTATTTTCTCGGGCGGCAACCCATTCTGGACCGGAATCAAAACTTGGTCGCATATGAATTATTGTTCCGCCAGGAACAAGCCCAGGAAGCAACGGTCGTTACCGATGACTTATCCGCATCGGCAAATGTTATCGTTAACGCCTATGGCCGCTTCGGTATCCAAAATGTACTAGGGCAACAACGGGGCTTCATCAATGCGGATCCCGGTTTGATCATGAGCGATATCATCAGCTTGCTGCCCTGTAAACATGTGGTTTTAGAGGTCAGAGTACCCGATCATATCACTGAAGATTTCTTGCGGCACTGCAACGAATTAAAGCAAAAAGGCTATCAATTCGCACTGGATAACATTGTTGCCATCGATAGCAAAATTGAGCAGCTGTTGCCGATCGTCAGCATCGTGAAAGTTGATGTACTGTCACTGGAAATAGATGCATTAGAGAAATTGGTAAACACTCTGAAACGCTGGCCCGTTCTGCTGTTGGCATTGAAAGTGGAAAGCCGCGAACAGGAAATGCGCTGCAAGCAGCTGGGATTTCAAATGTTTCAGGGATATTATTTCGCCAAACCCGAGGTTATGTCAGTCAAACGCGCGGACCCCGGAAAATTATCGCTGATGAAGTTGCTCACGCTGGTAACCGACAATCGCGATCACGATGAAATTGAACGGGAATTCAAACGCCAGCCTGGTTTAAGTTATCACCTCATGCGCATGGTCAATTCCGTAGCCGGGGATCTGCCGCGCAAAATCAATTCGATCAAACACGCCATCACATTGATGGGGCGCGAGCAATTATTGAAATGGATTCAACTATTGCTCTATACCTCCAATCCCGTGGAAGACAGCGCGGTTAACCGGCGCATGCAAACCGCCGTCGAGCGCGGCAAGTTGATGGAATTAATCGCCGCCGCGGAACGTCCGCACGATAAAAATCATCAGGAGCGGGCTTTCATCGTAGGCATTCTATCTTTGCTTGACGAGTTGTTAGGCATCGACATGCAACAGATTGTGAACAAATTGGGGATCTCGGACGATATGCACCAAGCTTTGATGATGCGGGAAGGGCGTCTGGGCCAAGCGCTCAAATTGGTCGAAGGCGACGAGAGCGGCGATAATACCGCCGTTGAATCGGCGCTCGCCGGATTAGGATTCTTGAGCTTGCGGGAATTTAACAGCATCAAATTGCACGCTTCCGACTGGGCCAATCAAACGGGTAAAGTTGCCAATTAGCCGGAACCCGCCGATCGCACCTCAAAGTCAAGGCAAGCGCTCGAACCCGGAAACAATAAATCCCAATTCATCGTCCGCAGCGCCCTTTTTGCGATCGATATTGATCCGTTCCGGGAAACCGTATACCGGATGGAATTTCACTGTAACCCGATCCGCCTTACCGCTTTGGTGGGTTCGCAATATCGAGAATAGACGATCAATGGTCGCATGACGCTCAAAATATTCCGAGTGAACATCCGCCTTTGTGATGATGCCGCCATGCGCATCTTTTATCGATACCACCTGCCCGTCCAGAACTTCGATTCGTAGCGGCATGCGCCCCCTGAAAGGGCAATAGCAAACGATACGCAACTCGAACCGGTAATGCGGGATTTCGGCTTCTTGCCATCTGCGTTGCTGGTAATCGGAATGACTTTGCCCTGACGTTGCACATGCCATGATGGTAAAAGCCAGTATTAACCAAACTATTTTTTTCATTTCAACGCAAGATTCCCCAAAAAACCGCCAATTTCCATCATCCAGGCCACTCCCAAGTGCACGGCAAGGCCACCGGCGATCGATTGTGTCCGGTACGCGACAATGCCCAATATCAATCCGCCGAAGTAGGAAGAAATACATTCAAACAGTGGCTTACCAAAATGGATACTACAATAGAAAGCCGCCATCGGTAAAATCGCAGCCGCTCCAACGTAGCGGACAAAAGCAAAAATCAGAAACCCGCGAAAAAATAGCTCAATGGTCACAAAATCCAAGCCATAACTGATTTCATACAATAACTGAATAATGATCGGATGCTCCGTATGCGGCAATATGAAATCAATTTGCTTTAACCGCGGATAAGTATTGAGAAAATCCGGCTGCGTGCTGGCAAAAACGATCAGCGGCAGCATGAATCCCAGCATCAGCATATAAGGCCGCCATTGAACACCTTTCCATGTCATCCCCCAGAAACTCTGTTGCGCCGGTAAATGCATGGCCAAAATCAGCAATGGTATCAACACTACCAACAATCTAAACGGTAATGCCGTCACCGCCGCTACATAATCACCCCAAACGCCCGCCGCTAAATTTTCGAAGGGATTGGTAATACAAACTTTAAGCGCGAATAGCAGCGGAGCAAACATCAGTAAGCCCCAGAATACCGGCGTTAAAGCACCCTGATTGATTCTTCGCGCGATCACAAAACAGTAAGGAATCACAAAAGCGCAGTAGTACAACCCGCTCAACGCTGCAAATTGGTAATAGCGTGACCCCAAGCCGGCAATCATCTCGCGCTCGACCCCTAGTTGATAATTCAAAGTAACCAGAATCCCGATCCAGATGCTACAAAACAGCAACAACCGCTTATCAATCGTTAAAACATAATCCCGCAAATAATCGAGAAAGATGGTCATAGATAGAAATCAATCGAACGAGACATGGTATCAGCCGGGGTATATTGTTCGTAATAATTACAAAAGAAACAATGCAGTAATTCTTTGTTGAAGGGTGAAATAAGTAGCTTTCTTCTCTTTTTTCAAGCTTTTCCATCAGCAGCCGTAAGATACACTTCACATTCTAACCTACTCAACGATTGCGGAGACCTTGCCATGAGCACAGCTTTACACGAAATTGACGAACGCACAAACCTGACAGCTCACAATAAATTCGAATTATTGCTGTTTAGATTGGGAGAAGCTCCGGGTACCGACCACCGCGAATTATTCGGCATTAACGTCTTTAAAATACGCGAAATCCTGGTGATGCCAACCATCACCGCAGTTGCCAATGCTCCTCAATATGTCATGGGCGTCGCTAATATTCGTGGCCAGATCATTACCGTCATTGACTTACCCAAAGTCGTCGGTTGCACGCCGAAAAAAGGAACCTCCATTCTGCTGGTAACCGAATATGCCCGGTCAACACAAGCTTTTGCCGTTGAAGAAGTCAACGAGATCGCGCGTCTGGAATGGAATCAAGTCATCGCCGCGGATGGAAAAGGCGGCAACCTGATAACCAGTATTGCCCGGCTCGACGGCGACAGGGAAGATTCCCGTTTAGCACAAGTGCTCGATGTCGAACAAATACTGCGCGATGTTCTACCCGATTCCTCCGGAAGTATGGAAATGAAAAACATCGAGGTTCAGTTAACGATTCCGCCAGGGAAAGTAATACTGGCAGCCGACGATTCACCCCTCGCCCGCAGCATGATCGAGAACGGTCTCAAAGCAATGAATGCGCCTTTTGTAATGACAAAAACCGGATTGGAGGCTTGGACCAAGATACAATCGATAGCGGAAGCAGCGCACGCCGAAGGCAAAACTATCCAAGATAAAGTAGCGCTAGTACTCACCGATTTGGAAATGCCGGAAATGGATGGATTCACGCTGACACGCAACATCAAGAATGATCAGCGCTTCAAGTCGATTCCTGTGGTTATTCATTCGTCACTCACCGGTGAAGCCAATGAGAACCACGTCAAATCAGTCGGCGCGGATGCCTATGTCGCCAAGTTTGCCGCGGATGAAATGGCTTCAGCGATCCGGAATGTTTTAAACAAAGCACATGCCTGAAACTAAATAAAGCTTGGTTCTCCGAAAAGAGTCGAGTCTGTAAATAACAAACCCCGTCTACGAGACGGGGTTTGTTATTCCAAGGGAAATATCGTAAAAACCGTTACACCCGGCGAAGCTGCGCTGGGACCCGGCTCAAATCGCTCATATACCTCATTAAATTGCGTTTTTTCACTGGATCGCACTTTATATAACTTTTGTTTGCGACTTTTACCAAAGCTTCCATAAAACAAACGCACTAACTATCCGGCGACACTTCCGTCTGCGCGGCAACTTCCCTGTAGATCCGTTCCATCACGCCATTGTTGTAATCCTGCACCACAGTTTGCGACTGAAACAGCGCTTTCAGTTCAACCGCCGTAATGACAATCAGCAGCAATAACCCAGCTCCAAACAATGGTGTAAACAACATCACGAAACCAGTCAGAAAAATCCCAAGATTGATAAACCCGCGTACCCATTTTCCCAAATAAAAATGATGCAAACCGGCGATAAAAAGAAAGTTCAGCGTTGCATAAGCATCGGGATCTTTTAGCTGTTTCTCCGCCTCTCGGAAGAACCATAACCGTTTGTCATCCGGCAGTTCACGCACCATTTTGCGAATGCGCTCTTCATCTTGTTCGATGGCTTGCTTGTTTTTCATCCGCATAGCGCTTGAGATTGTCAACGTGCCAGCGTGATAATGACGGCTTCCCGCTTCCAGAACAATAAAAACCGTTTCTGTTCGACAAACTGAAACACCAGCGTCCACCCCTCGGCTGCTTCCTTGTTGAGTGTCGCTTCCAACCGCTTGATCGGTATACCCGATGCTCCGAGAAAAAGCGTTCCCAACCCGCCTTCCGTCACGTATAACACTTTGTATTCTTTATAAGCCATGCCGATACCTCGATGAAAAATATGATTATGGAACAAACTCTTTTCCCGGAAAGATTAGCACTTGTGATGGGATCAGCGAGCCTGCGGTAAAACGCAACAACCATGAAAGCCGGTACGGCAATCACGGTTGTCAGATTAGGTCAACAAAACCCGTCTGCGGTATGCAATCATCGCCATCATCAATACACAGAGTATCAGCATGACTGCAGGAAATAGTAATGTCGTTAATGTCAAATTTTCCAGCGCCAACATGACCAATACATTGCGCAGCATAAACAATCCAAAAAACAGCAACGACTCCGAATACGGAAATTGGTAGGCTTTTCTGACCGTTGGCCCAAATCCGGCGACATCGATAGCCGTCAACAGAATCACCGCCCACAACGGATCGGCTGTCCAATACCACAACGGCAACGACAGCAGCGCCGCGATAAAAAACAACCAATCGGCGCGTGTAATAGTGACATCTGCACGTTTAAGATACGCCAGGTAAGCGATGAAGATTGTAATACTCGCCGAAACTCCGATCGGCCACGTACCCGCTCCACCGTTATCCTCGAGTTGCGCAAGAAAGATCAGCAGTGTCGTCACACCCCAGATTACCCAGGAGAAAATATGCGGTCTGATCGTGCCCCGGAAGATTTCCCGGATGTAAGGAATGAACGCAGCCAAGGTAATCGCGATTGCGATAAGGCTGAATGTTTCTTTGTAGAACATGCTTTTCTGAAACGCTGAAATTATTAAAAGCGATGTATGAGTGCGCGACTTCCAATTGGTTCAGTTCAAAAAATAACTTTCGAAAATACCGGGGGAAAACGGAGCTGTGATAATCAGCGAGTACTGGTTTGTTATTGCGTTTGCTGTTTCTGTTGTCTGGCTCCGGTAATATCCGGACCCTAACGGTCATTATCGACTGGCATTCTCGACGCCTTCGGTTCCAAGCTTGCGCATTTCAATCAACGACCAGCCCAAGTTTTGTTTTTTTGCATTCTTGATGAAGCAATAAAATTGAACCACGGTAACACTCGCATCGACAGCAAACTCGGTATGCAATGCATCCGACTCACCCGGTTCAATCTCAAATTCACCGGAGTCCCAATGCCATTGCCGGGCGGCAATTAACGGCCATTCAACCTGGGTTTGATCCTGCAATAGCAGATCATAATTCTGAGCAATCCGTTCATTTACATCCGCAGGTAGTGGCAATACCTGCCGCAAGCGGATTTCAGCAAATCGCGAATGCAATATCACTTTACCAGTATTTTTAATCGTCACAGTCGCGTGTATCAGGTTCTTTTCATGATCCAGCAAATATTGATCGCATGCGATTTTCAGTTCGATTTGCGGATAATTGAGCCGGTGCTTGATGAATAAAAAATAAGTCCAAATGCCGCCGACAACGATGGCACCGGTTGTGGCAATCGATTGCAGAAAATCCGCATAATTCTCGAGTTCAATAACATCCACGCTGATGGTATTCCTTATCGACCAATCGTTGACGGGAAAGGTTAATGAAAGATTTGGCTTAGTGTATCGCGGATAACCCAGCACTTCATTGGAATGATGCTGTTTTCCGGAAAATTAATCAAAGCTGCAATGAAAAGTAACGTAATGCGTGGAACATGGAAAATGTCACCGGAAAAGTCCGGTGACATTCATTTGAAAATTAAACGGCTTGATTTCTACGGCGAACCATGAATCCCAGCAATCCCAAACCAGCTAACAACATGCCGTAGGTAGCCGGTTCAGGTACCGGACTGATCGTGCCGCCGATAAAGAAAGTGTCCGTGCCGCCATTAATTGCAGAAACGGCCGCTGCATTCAGTGCGATTGATACGATATTGCCGTTGCTCGATGAATCAATCGCAATCGAACCGTAAGAAACACCGGATGCCAGATCACCAAAAATTCCAAGACCGGAATCGGTTAAAGGGTTACCCGAAACATCGAACAAGGTATACAGCAATGAAGCCGATTGGCTCAGAAAACCGCCATCCGCGCCGCCATTCTCACCGACCGCCGGTTGATACAGATTTAATACCGCGCTGGTAGCGCCGGTAATGCCATGAAGATCGAATGCAAAGTAGTTATTTGCATACGTGTCGCTTCCACTGCACGAATCGGATGAACCGCAGGTACCGACAATATAGTTTCCTAGAGCACCACCGAAATTATTATTACCAAATTCATCAACCCAGCCGCGATTGGTCGCAGTAAGCGTCGTGCTGCCGTTCAGCACCAGTTGTGCGCTGCCAATACCGTGCGTCCACGCAAAACTGTGATCGCTCAAACCGGCCGATGCAACTGACGGTAATGCCGCCAGTCCTGCAATACATACCGCTGTTCTAATCAATTTATTATTCGCAATCATTTTTCCCTCACAAAAGAAATATACCTAAAGATCAATTATCTGTTTATTTTAAAACTATTTCGCACAGAAATAGTAGCCCACAGTATATTTCGAAACCATAGGAGAGCACTACCTTTTTTATAGGATGGTTGTACTAATTTTTGCTGCACTAAACACACTACCAGGCGCTGGATACTCTCAGAATAAACACGTAAATACCGATATTTATCAAGATCAGCAAAACTTCTTTCTATTCCCAGATCACCATCTTGAAGCGCTCCTTGACGATACCGAAGTAGTTGCACTTCCAGTCGCTTTGCGCGAAGAAGTCGAGGTGATGCCACTGATCTTTCTGTTTCAGGATACGGGCAGCAGCATCGTCCCAGTCGATGGCGGCGAATCGTGGTTCCAGTTCCTGTTTGCGTGATTCGACTTCGGCATAATTGAAACCGTCGTATTCCCAGTGCAGCACTTCGAATACGTTGCCGTCGCGGTCGGCGTAGTCGATACTGAAATCAAGCCCCCATTTCGGGCGGATACGGATAATCTTGTAGATCAGAGGATTGGCTTTCGCCCAACACTGCAATTGTTGCAGCGCCTCCCCGGCATACCCCTTGCGCTCGAACAGCAGACTGTGATTCAGCACCGCCCCTTCGACCCGGTCCGGTTGCGTGAACCACGGCGCTTTCAATGCATGATGGTGCTCCCGGTGCGAATGGGCGTGCGTCCCGTTGGCTTCGGCATAACGCTGTTCGAGATCGGTCAGGTCGTAACCGTTCTGATCGAACAACGCCAGATCCCGCGCCAACGGAATGCTGGCAGTTGCCAGCGGCTGATCCCAATGGCTTTTGGGATTGAATTGGTGATCGGTTAAATCGAGATAACTCATGGACACTAACAATCTATCAAATAACAAACTATCGCGCGGAATCTACTGGAAGGCTTCGCGGCTGTCAAATACCGGTTAACGCGAGCGATCGGGCAACTAACCATCGTGACGCGGTTTTCCATACAATGCACGCAACTCATCCTTGGCTTTTTCCAGCACCTCGCGCTGCTGCGCGGACAAATGCTTCCCCGCCCGGTTGATGTAAAAATTCAGCATCGACATCGCCGATGCAAACGGCTCTGCCTTGCGCCGCTCGCTGCTGTCGGCGGAATGTTTCAACGACAATGCGATTTTATGCGGATCGTTCCAGGTAAATACACCGGGCTCGAGATCGAGGGCGTTGCTGGTTTCGGTGACTTGGTGGGACCAATTTGAACACATTGAATTTAGTAATTCTTAATCTCAGAATGCAAGTTGCAATATTTCGAAGCACCAGAAAGATCAGGAAATAAAGAAAGTGGATTTATATTCATGCGATTTAACGTTTGCAAACACTTTTCCCGTTCTGTATCTGGAATAAGAAATTTGATCAGCGTCATACCTTCATCACCAGATGAATGATTATTTGAAACCCAAGATTCAATTGATTCCTTTGTCATGCTACGTGTAAAAAGGGCACTCTGGTTCAGTAGGCGTTGATTTTCATCAGAGAATGGTCGAATGAAAATTAACTCAGGCTCTGCAACATGCCCAATACTATTTAGAAGGCCTATTTTTTTACCCTCACGTTTATACTGTTCTCGCTGTTCAGAACGTCTGTTATTTTCTTTGGTACATTTCTCATTCGCAGAGTTTTCGATTGTAGTTTGATGAAGTGCAAATATTGCACGATGCTCAGTTTGTGGAACATCAGTTTCTATGAATGCAAAAAAGGCTGCGACAAATGGTGACTTTGTCCAATCTAGCAGTGGCGTAGCCAATCCATGATGTTGCCCAAGAGCCCACCAATCATTTTCTTCGTTAAGCTGTGGAGGGTTGATTCCGCGTCGCCCTCTCGCAGCTAATTTAAAGCTTCCCAAATGCTGGTTCTGAAATTCATAATGACTCATAGTTGAAACTTTCCCATTCAGAATCAACCGATCAATTGTAGGTACAAGTCCCCAATCTTCACATCTTTGGCCCCTCCAGATGTATTTCTCATATTCCAACAAATCCTGATAAACATAATCAACAAATTGTTTCCAATCATTCAGTTTGATTTGGAAATAACCTGCGCCAAGTTGAGTTGGTATAAAATCAATGGATCGACTCATAAATAAATAGCAACCTCTAATTACAAACGAACAATTTAGCTATTTTCACTTTCACTATATTACCTCTTACTAAATGCCATTTAATTTTACAGCTCCAGTAATCCAGCACTTTCATGTATATGTACATCCATTTCCAAATCAAACGGCACTACTCCCAGCAACGGCCCATCCAACCGCTGCTCCAGCGTTGCAATATTTTCTTCCAGCACCTGCATCTGCGGATCGATGCAATTGGCCACCCATCCGGCAAACGGCAAGCCGCTCGCATGAATTGCTTGTGCGGTCAGCAAAGCGTGATTCAAACAACCGAGGCGCATGCCGGCCACCAGGATCACCGGAAGATTTAACGCGCGCGCCAGATCGGCGCCGGTTTGCTGCGCGTTGAGCGGCACCAGAAAACCGCCCGCGCCTTCGACGATGACGATGTCCGCTTGGCTGCTGAGCGCTTGGTAAGCGCGTTGAATGACGGCGAGATCGATTTCGACACCGGCTTGTTGCGCGGCGATATGCGGTGAAACCGGGGGATCGAAAGCGTAAGGATTGACGTATTCGCGGGCGGCGTTGATGTTGCTGGCGGCGATTAGTTGCTCGACATCGTGCCAGCGGCCATTTTCACTGCCGGCCACCACCGGTTTCATACCCACGGCCTTTCTACCTTGCGCGGCAAAAGCTCTGAGCAATGCGCAACTGATGGTGGTTTTGCCAACACCGGTATCGGTACCGGTAACAAAATAGCCTTGTCTCATATTAAGGCGGCAGCCCCAACTGCCGCCGGGTTTCCGGCGTCAGGATCGAACGCGGGTCGAACGGTTTCCAGGCATGACCGTACACCACCTCAAACGTGGCCGGCAGCTTGCCGTCGCGGCGCAAGGTTTCGTAGGCATCGAGCGCCTGCCGCCATTGATGCTTGCCCATCAATCCCTGCCGTCGTCCCTGGATCACATTATGCGCGCCGATGGCTTTGAGATCGCGCATCACGCTGATGACATCGTCGTAGGTCAAGGTGATGTATTCCATGTCCATCACCGGGGTGGAAAAACGATTATTCAGCAGCAGATCGCCGATATCGTGCATGTCGGCAAAGCGGTTGACGTGCTGGTAGCCGTCGATGTGTCCGAACGACTGGCGTAATTCTTTCAAGGTATCGGGACCGAAAGTGCTGAACATCAACAAGCCATCGGCACGCAGAATGCGGTGCATTTCAGCGAAGGTATGCTGCAGGTCATTACACCATTGCAATGCCAGATTCGACCAGATCATGCCGACACTTTCGTTTTTGAACGGCAGCTGCTCGATATCCCCGCAGACATAGTCGCTACGCTGTTGCTGCAACGGCAACAAACGTTGCCACCAGGCAGTATTCGGTCGCGCGTGCGTGAGCATGGCCCAGGCGATATCGACCGCGATCAACCGGCTTTTCGGGTAGCGCTTGGCCAACTGCTGTGTGCCGTAGCCGGTGCCGCTGCCGGCATCGAGAATCACGTCCGGCTGGTATTTGATGTATTCCAGGCGCGCCAGCATGCGGTGGCTGATTTCGCGTTGCAATACAGCTGCTTGGTCGTAACTACCGGCGGCGCGTTCAAACGAGGCGCGCAACAGTTTTTTGTCAAGAATTTGTTCTGAAATCATTGAGATGTGCTACGAATTGTTCGGGGTACGATAAAAACGGCGCATGGCCGCAGTGCTCAAACTTCACATATTGCGACTGCGGCAATTGCCGGTGCATCCAGTCGGCCGCCGCCGGGTGCGTAATCACGTCATTGCCGCCATGTATGATCAAAACCGGCTGACGGATATCACCGATACAGCCGCGCAAATCGCTGTGCTGTAATATCTTCAATCCTTTCTCCAGCGCTGCCGGATCCGGCTCGGCGCGCTGAAAAAAACTTTTGCGCAGTTGCGGCAGAATTTTGCCCGCATCACGGTCGCCGCTCATTTGCAGCGTCAGGAAACGATTGATCGTCGTGGCATAATTCAGTTTCAGGTTCTCCAGAAACAGTTGCAACAGTTTGCGATCCATACCGAATGTCCAGTCGTCCTGCCAAGCAAAACAAGGCGTCGTCGAAATCAAAATCAATTTCTCAATTCGCTCCGGCTGGCGCAATGCCAATTGCATCGCTACCTGCCCGCCCAGCGACCAGCCGCCGAGCATACAATTTTCCGGCAGGATATCCGCAACAATCCCGGTCAGATGTTCGAGCGTTCCCGGTTCGCACATCGGACTCAGGCCATGCCCTGGCAGATCGACCAGATGCAAACGAAAGCACTGCGCCAGCGAATCGCGCACACTGCCCCAAATGCCGCTGTGCATCGCCCAGCCGTGCAGCAGCACCAGATCGGAACCTTGCCCGGATGTTTCGATATGCAGCGCGGTCATGACGGTGTGGCCAGTTCGTGCAAGGCATCGATCAGACACGCAACATCCTGTGGCTGATGCACCGCGGACAATGAAATGCGTAAGCGCGCCGTCCCTTGCGGCACCGTCGGCGGACGGATCGCCGGAACCAGTATGCCGCGTTCCCGCAATGCCTGGCTGACCCTCGTCGCATCAACGCTAGCGCCGATCAGCAGCGGTTGAATCGGCGTATCGGACGGCAACAGTTTCCATGGCAACGCTTGCAAGCCTTGTTTAAGCTGCACAATATGCTGCGCCAATAATTCGCGCCGCCATTCGTCCTGTCCGATCAATTGCAAACTCGTCAACAGTGCATGCGACAACGACGGCGGTGTAGCGGTGGTGTAAATATAGCTGCGTGCCGACTGGATCAGGGTTTCGATCACGTCCGGCTGCGCCGCGACAAATGCGCCAAATACCCCAGCCGCCTTGCCAAGCGTAGCCATATAGACCACCCGTGGAGAATGGACGGCAGGCGCCGGTGGTAGATGCAGACTACCACGTCCTTGCTGTCCGAGCACACCGAAACCGTGCGCGTCGTCGATTACTAGCAGCGCATTGTAGCGTTCGCACAGCGCGATCAGTTGCGCAATCGGCGCAATATCGCCTTCCATACTGAATACCGCATCGGAAATGATCAGCTTGCGCCGCGCTTGGGTCGCCGCCAAGCGTTTCTCCAGCACCACCAGATTGAGATGCGGATACCGCACAAATTTAGCGCGCGACAACAGTGCCGCATCGTTGAGTGACGCATGATTGAGCTTGTCGGCAAAAACGGCATCGTCGCGCCCGGCCAGCGCCGTCACCACGCCGGTATTCGCCATGTAGCCGGTGGAAAACAGCAATGCCTGCGGGAAACCGGTGAACGCCGCCGCCGCTTCTTCGAATTGATGATGCGCCGCCGAATGTCCATTGACCAAGTGCGACGCACCGGCGCCAACGCCGTAGCGCTGCGCGCCTTCGCATACCGCTTGAATCAATGCCGGATGATTGGCCAGACCGAGATAATCGTTGCTGCTGAATGCCAGATAATCCTGCCCGCCGACCGTGACATGACTGGCTTGCGGACTGTCGACGATTTGCCTTATCCGCCGCAACCCCTGCTGCTCACGGACGCGTAGTTGCTCGGCCAGACCGGAAAACATTTACGACAGTGCGCGTAGTCCTAGCTTATCCAGCAATGCCCGGTCGCGATCGGTTTCCGGATTTCCGGTGGTCAATAACTTGTCACCATAGAAAATCGAATTGGCGCCTGCCAGAAAACACAATGCTTGCACCGCATCGGACATTTCCTGACGGCCTGCGGATAACCGCACCATGGCTTTCGGCATGGTAATCCGGGCAGCCGCGATGGTGCGGACAAATTCCATCGGATCGAGCGCTGCGGTACCGTATAGCGGCGTGCCTTTTACTTGCACCAGATGATTGATCGGTACCGATTCCGGATACGGATTCATATTCGCCAGTTGCGCGATCAACCCGGCGCGCGATTCCCGCGTTTCCCCCATGCCGACAATGCCGCCGCAGCATACATTAATACCGGCATCGCGCACATCTTGCAAGGTATCCAGACGATCTTGATACTGCCGCGTGGTAATGATTTCCTCATAAAATTCCGGCGCAGTATCGAGATTGTGATTGTAGTAATCCAGACCGGCTTCGCCGAGTTGCTGCGCTTGCCCCGGCTTCAACAAACCCAGGGTTGCACAGGTTTCCATACCGAGTGATTTAACCGCACGGATCATTTCCGTCATCTTTTCAATATCACGCTGTTTCGGACCGCGCCAGGCAGCCCCCATGCAAAACCGCGATGCGCCTTTGGCTTTAGCTGCTGACGCCGCCGTGACGACTTCATCGACCGACAGCATCGCCTGATTTTCAACGCCGGTATGATAACGCGCCGCTTGCGGACAATAACCGCAGTCTTCGGGACAGCCACCGGTCTTGACCGAAATCAGTGTCGACAACTGCACGCCGTTTGGGTCGTGATGCTGCCGATGAACCGTCTGCGCTCGATAAAGCAGATCGTTGAACGGCATATCGAGCAACGCTAATATTTCCCCGATGCTCCAGCGCAACATGCGTCCGGAATTGCCGGTTGTACCGCTTTGTTCGGTTTTCGTTTCGAGGTTTGACGATGTATCCAAATTCATATCCGTATACCTATTGAGCTAATTGAGTCCTGCAACAATCCCTGCGTTTGCCGATAGCTTAATGGATTAAACTACATTGGGCAGTCCATTTTACCATTGCCCATTTTTAAACGGCTGATTATATTTTGTGCAATTCCTGACTGAAACTCCTTGCATCCTTTGCGGTGTCCATACATCAGAGGATTTTTGCAAGCCTTGTCACGATCATTTGCCACGCTTGCCGGCATATTACTGTCCGATTTGCCTTTGGCCGGTGCCGACCGGGGAAATTTGCGGCGCTTGTTTAAAAACTCCGCCGGCGTTCACTCGCACGATCGCGGCACTGCGTTATGACTTTCCTGCCGACGCATTGATCCAATCGTTGAAATATCAGAACAATCTAGCGATTGCACCGATCCTCGCCAACCTTCTGTTCGCTCACTTGCAAACCATCGCCGCAAAACCGGATATCATTGTGCCGATGCCATTGCATCCAATCCGGCTGCGCGAACGCGGATTCAATCAGGCAATGGAAATCGGCCGGTATCTCGCGCAACAGATGAAGATTCCGCTATTACCCGATTGCTGCAGCCGCATCAAGCATACACCGCCGCAAACCGGATTACCGTGGAAAGCGCGGCAAAAAAATATCCGCAAAGCATTTGGCTGTACAATTGACTTATCGGGCAAACATGTCGCAGTGCTTGACGATGTGATGACTTCAGGCGCTTCATTGAATGAACTGGCTACCGTGTTACGTCAGCAGGGCGCCGCCGAGATCAGCAACTGGGTAATTGCCAGAACCCTGCCGGAATTGAATCAAACAACAATCCATACCATGTAATCATTGTGATCAAACAAGCATGTTCAACATCGTTCTTCATCAACCTGAGATTCCACCCAATACCGGCAATATCATTCGTCTGTGCGCCAATACCGGCATGCAATTGCATCTGGTCAAACCGCTCGGCTTCCCGCTCCAGGACAAGCAATTATTACGCGCCGGGCTGGATTATCACGAATTTGCATCCGTCAAGGTGCACGAAAACTGGAACGAATGTTACCTGACACTACAGAATCACCGCACGTTTGCGATCACCACTAAAGGCACGCAGCGATACGACAAAATCGCTTTTCAGCCAGGGGATGTATTTGTGTTTGGTTCGGAAACCCGGGGACTGCCCGCGCCGGTCATGGAAACCTTTCCGGAACCGCATCGCATCCGCATACCAATGGTCGCTGCAAGCCGCAGCTTGAATTTATCCAATACAGTGGCAATCATCGCCTACGAAGCATGGCGCCAAATCGGGTTTCCGGATGGAAATTAAAAACGGATTATTGCAAATTCAAGCTATCGCTCAAAATACGCGGCGTTACAAAAATCAGCAATTCGCGCTTGTCGTCCTGTTTTGAGGTATTTTTGAAAACATTACCCAGTACCGGAATATCACCCAGCATCGGCACTTTATTGACGACTTCATTCTCGGTCCGGTCAAAAATTCCACCGATCACGACCGTTCCGCCATTTTCAACCAGTACCTTGGTAGTCACTTGTTTGGTATTAATCGGTGGCGGCAAGAATTGATTGATCGGCGTGCCGATCTTATCTTGATTAACATTTAGCTCCATGTCGATCTGGCCATTATGGGTAATCAGGGGCTTTACTTTTAATCTGAGCGTGGCATCCATGAAACGGATACTGGTAGCACCGCTGCTGGTCGCTTGCTGATAGGGAACCCGGTCACCTTGTTCTATGATCGCTTCGATCCCATGCGCAGTCACGACACGCGGACTGGCAATCACTCTGCCTTTTCTGTCTGTTTCCAAGGCGGACAATTCGAGATTGATTAAGCGGCCATTGTTGATTTTCATCAGACTTAATCCCAGCGCGGCGGGACCGCCCAACAGTCCGGTTGCAGCGGCTGCAGGCAAATTCACATTCAGGTTATTCGCTCCTCCGGCCGCGCCGCCTCCGGCTAATGCACTGGATCCGGTCGCGCTGCCTGAAATACCAAGCCTTTGATCCCCTAGGCCGGTGGCGTTCTGAATTCCGAAGCGAGCGCCTAAATTACGGCTGAAAGTTTCGATCGCTTCCACAATACGCGCTTCAATCATTACCTGTCTTTCAAAAACATCCAATCTCTGAATGCGTTTTCTGACTTCTTCGAGACGGACTGGGATATCGGTAACGGTTATGGTATTACTGATCTCATCGATATTGATGGTGCCACGTTGACTGAGCATCCCTTCAAAGGACATTGAATTGACCCGGCGGTGATTCAAATGATAAATCTCCGAACGCAGCGGTTCCATTTCGGTGATTTGCATTTTAGCTTCAAGATCCAGCAGTTCCCGATCCGCCATCTCCTTACGAGGCGCCACAAAAATCACGTTCCCGTTCTTACGTTTATCCAAATCGTGCGCTTGCAACACAATATCCAGCGCCTGATCCCACGGCACGTCTTTGAGGCGTAATGTCAGGTTGCCGCCGACCGAATCGCTGGCAATAATATTCAGATTGGTAAAATCGGCGATTACTTGCAGTACCGCTCGCACTTCCACATCCTGGAAATTCAGCGACAGCCTTTCACCGGTATACCCGCCATAGACGCGCTTCCTCTTGGCCTGTTCTTCTTCATCTTCCGATAATGCACGCACATCCAGCACAAAACGCGTTCCAGATTGCCGCGCGGAATGTTCCCAGCGCCCCCCAGCCTTTACCAGCATTCGAACGTTATCGCCTTTCTTGAACGTTTCAATGGTATGGATCGGTGTTGCAAAATCCATTACATCGTAGCGTCTGATCAAACTGGCGGGTAGTAGCGTATCAAAAAATTCGACGATAATATCTTCGCCTTGTTGCTGCACATCAACGCTCATTCCCGCTTTTGTCATGTCGACTTCAACGCGTCCTTCGCCATTGGGGCCTCTGCGAAAATCAATATCCTGCAAGCTATTCATCCGCTTATTTGGAGATTCTTCGGCAAAACGAACCACTGCGTTGCTTGCTGAATTTTCCGCCACGCTCACTAACCGGATGAATACGAGATTGTTTTCGGCGCGTATGTCATGGCGCATCAATCTCGCCAAGTTTAGTACCACGCGCGTCCGGTCACCTACTTGGATGATATTGGCACTACGCAGATCGCCTTCCGCAGCTTCCTGAACATTCTTGCCTAATTTGTTAGAAACATTATAGAAGTCAAAATAAATCCGGTGGGGATTGTCGAGCACCATACCGACAGGAAGATTTACTAAGGGTTTATCCAGCGTCAGTTTGGCAATGACTTCACCATTCAGAAACGTTGAAAGATCGATTGTTCGAATACTGTTCTGCGCTTCATCCGCCCTTGCGGATTGCACAGTCGTGATTAATGCTGATATACAGAGTATCCATACGGTTATTACTCCACCCAAGCTATAATTTCCGGTTAATGATAGCTTCATGACCTCATCCTAGTTTTTTAGCATCAGTACACTTGTTCTTTCAACCCATTCATTGACACCTTCTTGAACGATTTCTGATAGCTTTACTTCCGATTCTGAGATCTCATCAATTCTCCCAAAGTTTTGACCCAGGTGATTCCCGATTCTTACACGATGCAGTATGCCTTCCGGGGATTTAATCAACGCGAAAATCGAATTATGTTGTTGCAACGAACCAACCATTGCCAGACTTTCAAGCGGATAAGCCTCCAATACTTCTTTGCGGCGATTCAGATCAGGCTGGATATCGCTCATGCTTGCAAACGCTTGATCATTTTGGCGGGGAGTGAAAGGATTGGGCGCGTCAAATGCCATATAAGTAAAAGGTTTATAGGACTTAACTTCCGGCAATGGATCAATTTGTCCATGTAACCCCTCGCCCGAACTATGGATAAACACTTCAAGATCACTATAGTCATTTTGCTGACACGCAGTAAGTAGAAATTGAACCGCCGCGAGCAATACTAGCAGGAATGTGTTTTTTAGCATAATTTATCTACCTTCGGCTTGCTTTACCAGTTCCCCTTCGTCCAGATAACGATAGGTTTTTGCAACAGCATCCAGAACCAGTTTACCGTCATTCCCAGGTTTGACATTGATATCATTGAGCGTCACGATACGTGATAGATGTGCTATATCGCTGGCAAAAGCGCCTATCGCGTGATAATCGCCGGTTACACGAATCGCAACGGGAAGCTCCGCATAAAACGCATTGATCGTTTCCTGCGTCGCGGGTTTAAATAATTCGAATTGCAACCCTCGGCCCAAACCGGCTTGATTAATATCGATGAGCAACGCTTCCATCTCCGATTTATCCGGAAGCTGGCGCAATAAGGTTCCCAGCGATTTTTCAATGTCTTGCAATTGTTCACGCATCGCCGGTAAATTTACAGCGCTGCGTTTTTTAATCAGATAGGTATTTTTCAAAGTTTCTTCTTCCGCTTGAATTCTTTCAAGCGTCTCAAATTCGTCTTGCCAGATAAGGAAATGACCTGCAGCGATGATCCCAATCAATAAAATTATCAACGCTACGACTTTGAAGGCTACCGGCCAATCTCCAGCTCGATTGATATCAAGCTGGCGCAGCTCCATGAGAAGATTTTCCATGATCTTTACTTACCCGGCTGTATTTTGAGAAGACTTCTGAATATCATCCATCGTGGTGCGCCGAAGTTGAATTTTCATGTTGAACTCGTTTTGACGCACATTATCTTGAGTCATGGCTTTAATCTCGATCAGCAGCGGCGATGTCAGCCACGGCGAGGATTCCAGGTTACGCATCAATGCTGATACGCGCGCATTCGATTGCGCGTAACCCATCAAAGTGATGTCATGATCATTTTGCTGAACACTTTGCAAATACACACCATCCGGTAATAGCCTGGCCAATTGATCCAATAAATGAACCACTTCGGAACGGCTATTCTGTAATGTCTCAACCACTTGCTTACGCGACAGCAATTCTTGTGTCTGCGTTTTGATATTTCTTATTTCCGCGATTTCTTGATCCAAGAGCGCAATTTGATCGTTCAAAAATTGGTTGCGGCCATTTTGATATTCGATTTCACCCGCGATCATCGAATACACACCCCAGACGATCATAATCCCGAACACGCTCACCAATCCCGCCGATACCGCAATTTGTTGCTGCCTGGCTTTACGTTTCAGCTCGCGATGAGGGAGTAAATTAATACGAATCATGATGGATCAAAACTGCGTAAAGCCAAACCGCAGGCAACCAATAGAGAGGGTGCATCGAGATTGAGCTGGCGTGGAATGATCCGGCTGGATAACTCCATTGTTGAAAAAGGATTGACTATTAAAGTGCTTACCTGAGTACGCGTCGAAATGATTGCATCCAGGCCAGGAATTACTGCGCTGCCGCCGGCTAAAAAAATATAATTAACTTCGGTATATTGCGTTGATGTAAAAAAGAATTGAATGGCCCGCATCACCTCGATCGCCAGCGTCTCGCAGAAAGGTTGCAAAACTTCCGCATTGTAGTTTTCCGGTAAGCCGCCGCTACGTTTAGCCGCTTCGGATGCTTCCAGCGAGAGATTAAACTGATTATGAATTTCCTGAGTTAGTTGATTGCCGCCGAACGGTTGATCCCTTGTATATAACGATTCACCGTTAAGCAGCACATTTATTTTCATGACCGTTGCACCGATATCGACTAATGCAATTATTTGGTCTTTTCCACTCCCGGGTAATTGGTTCAACGTCAATTCAAATGCTGCTTGCGCTGCGTAGGGTTCAACATCCACCACGACGGTTTTAAGACCGGCAGCCTGTGCTGTCGCCACACGGTCCTCGACTTTCTCTTTTCGCGATGCCGCAATCAGAACTTCAACTTCTTCCGGATTATCAGGAACAGCCCTCGTTACTTGAAAATCAAGATCAACTTCATTTAATGGAAAGGGAATATATTGACTGGCTTCGTTCTCGACCTGAAACACCAAGTCGTCTTCCCGTTGCCCCGCAGGAACGATAATTTTTTTGGTAATCACATCGGTTGCGGGGAGTGCAAGCGCCACATTTTTTTGCCTTGTTCCCATACGCTTCCAGCCCCGTTGCAAGCTTTCGCTGACCGCTTCCATATTGACGATCTCACCGTCAAGCATGGCATCAGCCGGTAATGATTCTATCGCATACCGTTCAATTCGATAGTTCTGACTGCTACCTATTCGGGACAATTCGACTAGTTTTACTGCAGAAGAACTTATATCCACGCCAATCAATGCCGGAGGCTTAATCTTCAGGAAGTCAAAATTGATGTCAAAATTTCCCTTGAACATTGGTCTATTTGCGGCGATACTTCAGAAATATCATATTAATAATATTGTTGAATTGATGTGAACTCTTTGCAAGAATTCATTGAATTTATTCAGTATACTAAATAAGTATGCTAAATCACAAAATTTTGATTCTGCCAGAGTTCTGGAAATTTTATTTAAAGAAAAGCGGTCGATATACCCCCTATAACTTTTCACTCCCACAAACCTACCATTAATCAATCGTAATTCATGTTCTCCCGTTGGTTGTTTTATCTTTTTGTAACGGTTTCCGCTACAGGATTCATTGGCATTCTGCTAGCCGGTTTTGCAGCACTGGTCATTTATTCCAATTTGCCTTCTTTGGAAACACTGACGGATTATCGCCCGAAAATTCCGTTGCGCATTTATAGCGATGAAGGCTTATTGATCGGAGAATTCGGCGCTGAGCGCCGAAACGTAGTGAGCATCGCCGAAGTTCCCCCGCATCTCAAGCAAGCTATTCTGGCTGCCGAAGATGATCGCTTTTATGAACATGGCGGGGTCGACTACCTCGGTGTACTTAGAGCCGCTTACTCTAATTTCACTTCGGGCGCTGTTCGTCAGGGCGCCAGCACCATTACAATGCAAGTAGCCCGCAATTTTTTTCTGACCAGAGAGAAAACTTTTACGAGAAAGCTCAGTGAAGCGTTACTGGCATTTAAAATTGAACATAATCTCACCAAGGATAAAATACTCGAACTCTATATCAACCAGATTTATCTTGGGCAACGCAGTTATGGTTTTGCAGCAGCTGCGCAAACCTACTTCGGCAAGTCCCTACAAGAAATCAATATTGCCGAAGCGGCTATGTTAGCGGGATTGCCCAAGGCGCCTTCCGGATATAATCCCATCAGCAATCCAAAGCGCGCTAAAAGCAGGCAATTATATGTATTGGGCCGTTTACACAAGCTAAATCACATATCCAGCCAGGAACTCAGTGAATTAGAAAAACAACCCATTTCCGTGAAAAAGCAAACGGCGATATTTGCGATGCCGGCGGATTACGTCGCTGAAATGGTTCGTCAAGTGATTTATGATCGTTATCAGGAAGATGCCTATAATAAAGGCATTAAGGTATATACGACCATCCGCAAGCTCGATCAGGAAGCTGCCTATCAGGCTTTACGGAAAAATGTGCTTGAATACGACAGGCGCCGAGGCTATCGCGGTCCGGAAGCGTATATCGACTTACTCAAGAACGGGGCGAATCAGGAAAAAACACTGGATGATGCCTTGGACGAAGTCAGTGACAGCGATAATATATTTGCAGCCATCGTTCTGTCCGCCAAACCTAATGCCGTTCAAGCTTATCGAAAAGGCGGTGAAATTGTTGAGATAACCGGGGAAGGTCTAAAATTTGCACAAAAGTTTCTTAGCGATAGAAAGGAACCCGGGAAAAAATATATTGTTCCCGGCGCTCTGATCCGTATCCAAAAAGAAAATAATCTATGGCACATCGTACAGCTTCCGGAAGTTGAAGCAGCACTCGTCTCGTTGGATCCAAACGATGGTGCCATCCGCGCTTTAATCGGCGGTTTCGATTTCCAGAAAAATCAATTTAATCATGTGACACAGGCTTGGCGGCAACCCGGTTCCAGCTTTAAACCTTTCATTTATTCCGCAGCTTTGGAAAAAGGATTTACTCCCGCCACGATTATAAATGATGCACCACTGTCTTTCAGTGCCACCCAAACAGGGAGCAAGCCTTGGGAACCCAGGAATTTTGATGGAAAATTTGACGGCCCCATGCGCTTGCGTACCGCATTAGTCAAATCAAAAAATCTGATATCCATTCGGATCCTTCAGGCCATCGGCATTCACTATGCACAAGATTACATTACGCGATTCGGTTTCGATGCAACACGCCACCCCCCCTATTTACCGATGGCTCTGGGGTCTGGTTCAGTGACTCCCATGCAGATGGCGGTAGGTTATGCTGTGTTTGCAAATGGCGGTTTTCGTGTCGCTCCCTATTTCATAAAAAGAATTGAGGATGAAAAAGGTACCGCACTTGAGCAATTCCAGCCAATCACCGTCACCGCGGGTGCCAAACGAGTCATTGACCCACGCAATGCATTTATCATGACGAACATGATGCAAGATGTTATTAATTATGGTACGGCCGTCAGAGCCAAGCAACTGGGACGCACTGATTTAGCCGGCAAGACCGGTACTACCAGTAATTTCGTAGACGCATGGTTTTGCGGCTTTCAAAAAGACTTGGTTACTATCGCATGGACGGGTTACGACGAACCTAGACCATTGGGCAATAACGAAACCGGCGGACGTGTAGCTCTGCCCATTTGGATGGATTATATGGGACCGGTCCTGAAAGGTGTTCCGGTCGCGGAATACAAACTGCCGAATGCTGTCACAATTGCAAAAATAAATTCAAATTCAGGATTTCGAGATCCGTCGGGAGATATTTCTGAGTTCTTCTTTAGTGAGCAGCTACCGCCAATGTCTGATATTCCAGTTATTGAAGATCACACGCCTTCAACAACCAGAGATTTAAGAGATCAATTATTCTAAAATTTATTAGGTGTTCTTTTTTAACCAATTAGCAGCTTCTACAGCATAGTAGGTAAGAATTCCATCTGCACCAGCTCTCTTGAAGCAAAGTAAGGATTCCAGAACGCAGGCTTCCTCACTGAGCCACCCATTCATAGCAGCTGCTTTCAACATGGCATATTCTCCACTTACCTGGTATACAAATGTGGGTACACCAAACTGATCCTTTACGCGTCGTACAATATCCAAATAAGGCAACCCCGGTTTAATCATAACCATGTCTGCGCCTTCATTCAGGTCTAACCCAACTTCCCAGAGCGCTTCGTCGGAATTTGCGGGATCCATCTGATAAGTATATTTGTTGCCTGAACCAAGATTTGTTGCGGACCCGACAGCATCGCGAAATGGTCCATAATAATTGGAAGCATATTTCGCTGAATATGCAAGGATCCGTGTAAGAATATGGTTCTCGCTATCCAAACGGCTTCTTATCGCTGAAACACGCCCATCCATCATATCGGATGGCGCCACTATATCAGCGCCCGCCTGAGCATGAGCTAATGCCTGCTGGCAAAGAACCTCTACGGTCTCATCATTTAATACATATCCGCTCTGGTCAATTAACCCGTCTTGACCATGACTTGTATAAGGATCCAACGCAATATCCGTAATAACACCAAGTTCTGGAAAATTTTTTTTCAGTTGCCTGACAGTTCTTGGTACCAACCCGTCAGGATTAAATGCCTCACTCGCTGACAGGTTCTTAAGCTCGGCATCAATTACCGGGAAAATCGCTAGTGCAGGGATTCCCAGTTTCAAGCAGTTCTCTGCCTGACTCAAAAGTAAATCAATACTTTGCCTAACGACACCCGGCATTGATTTCACATTCTCAGTTCGCTTTTTTCCATCCAAGACGAAAACGGGATAGATCAAATCGCTTACATTAATATGGTTTTCTTGCATCAGCTGCCGGGAAAATTCATCGCGACGCATTCGTCGCATTCTTCTTTGTGGAAATTTGGTACTCAGAAACATAATAATCAGAAAATAAGAATAATTCTAAGAACAGGGAACTAATTCTATCATTTTGTTCTCTTATTTACGGACAATCTTGATCGTCCCTCTGTCTTTCCTCCCTGAGACAGGGCCCTTAAGTGATATTAAGGCGGTTCCCCCGGTTTTATTCCCCTTTAACCGGGGTTTTTTTAAGAAGTAACAAGCTACTTGTCATCAAGCCATCCACTTATCACTGCGGATGCAGTGTCTACCCCGAGAGATGATTGGCTCGAAAATAATTGAACGCTACAATTTGAATAAGTGGTACTGAGAATCATATCTACCTCTCGCAAGGTATTATTTGCCTGTTGCTTGCTTAGCTTGTCAGCCTTCGTTAACAAGACATGGATGGCTTTTCCTGTTGGAGAAAACCAATTCAACATTTCTATATCCAATTCTTTAAGAGGATGGCGGATATCCATGATTAATACCAAGCCTTTAAGGGCTTGACGAGTTTGTAAATAACTTTCTAAGACGCTTTGCCAATGGCGTATCACCGAAGCTGGAACTTTCGCATAACCGTATCCAGGCAAGTCGACCAGAAATTTTCCTGCACTTATTTGAAAAAAATTGATATGTTGTGTTCTCCCGGGCGTTTTACTCACAAAAGCCAAGCGATTCTGGTTTGTTAAAGTATTAATCACGCTCGATTTACCCGCATTTGATCGTCCAGCGAATGCTATTTCAATGCTTGTGGATGAAGGCAAATCCCGCTCTTCGTAGGCAGAAGTAAAAAAAAATGCTCGGTGAAACTGGGACATATGATCAGTTTTTGCTTAGATTATTTCGGTCGTCTAATATTGCATTATTTGCGATAATGACGAGTCCTTCCAGCACCAGATTGTCTATGATTTCATAAGGAATTTTAATAAAAGGCGCAAGTTCGATACAACCACCGCCGCTTATGAAACATTTTAAATTAGGTGTTTTAAGCTGTTCAGATATCGAACAATATAAACGCTCAATCGCGCCCAATACACAGTGCATCAAACCACTTTGCACTGCATCATCTGTAGATTGAGGGAAATTTTTGAAGGAGCCGATTTGTAAATTTTTTATTTGCGTTTTCGACTGCAAACAGTCTCGCATCAAATTTATACTGGGAAAAATGATGCCACCTAAAAATACTCCTGAATTAGAAAGTGCGTCAATGGTCACCGCAGTGCCAATATTCACAACCATACAGGCTTGGTGATGAATATTCCAGGCTGCTACAAGAGCAGCCCAGCGATCACACCCCAATTGCTCGGGATTGTGATAACCATTTGATACTCCACATTGAGATGCACAAGCACTTATCCAATAAGGTTTTACAGGCCATAGCGAAAAAATTGCATCAATATCATTTTTCAAATTGTCAGTCGCCACGTGAGAAATGACAATTTGTGAAGGTGCCGGAAGCTTCTTAAAAGAATCTAGCAAAAGAGAAATTTCAGTATTCGATATTTTTCCTTTTGCAAACCAGAGACCGTCATTACTAAGGCCCCATTTAAAGAAAGTATTTCCAGAATCGATGGCTAAAATCATTATCAATAACAAATTAGATTGATGATTTAAGTCTTACAGAAATATCACCAATATAAAATGTTCGTCTACCAATGGAAGTGATCAAGTTGAGAGCACCAGAATCACTGATTCCGTCAACAGTTCCATCAATTGTTTCACCATTTGCGAGCACTAGTGTAACCGGATAGCCTTCATAAGCATGACAACCGATCCATTCAGCTCTGAAGTGTTGAAATCCGAATGCTTCGTAATCTTCAAGTATATTTCGTAACTCTGATAGCAATATACCGAGAACATAATTACGATTTATATGGTAGCCTGTGATTTCGAATAAATCAGTTGACTGTTGGTCAAGAATTCTTTTAATTGATTCAGCCAGATGAAAATTTATCCCAATACCGATTACAGCATAGGTTTGATCATTTATTGTCCGCTTAATATCAATTAATACTCCCGCAAGCTTTTTTTGCTGAAACAAAACATCATTCGGCCATTTGAGCTTAAAATCGACAGTAAAAAGCGATTTGAGTGTCCTGATTATCGCAAGTCCAATTACTAGGCTTAGGCCTGATAATTTGGCAACGTCTTTTGTGAAAGATTTTAAAACAGAAAATGTTAAGCAATTACCAGGATCAGCATGCCAAACCCGCCCCTGCCTACCTCTTCCATTAGTTTGAAATTCAGCGACAACGACACTTAGTGCGTTATCATCAAATGCTAATTGCGATAAGTTACGTAAAATCCAATTATTGGTAGAATCAATTTCATCTAGAACACTTAACCGAATATATTCGGACAGCCTTGGGCAGGTATTCAGAATTTCATGATGATTTAATTTATTAATGTCGCCTAAACTATTCGCATTAGTTTGAAATTTATAAATTCAGTTCCACAGAGTTTATTAAAACCGTTAATATAAATAATAGATATTAGCTATTATCAAATTACACTTGAGTTGTATCGCTATCAGTCAATTCAATATTTGGTCGATCGACAAGTTCAACTAAAGCCATTGGTGCGTTGTCTCCCTTTCGAAATCCAAATTTAAGAATTCTCAGATATCCTCCTGGGCGCGTGCTATATCGTGGCCCAATTTCGGCAAAAAGCTTTACAACATTTTCACGATTTCTAAGTTTATTAAAAGCCAAGCGCTTATTTGAGAGTGATGATTTCTTTCCTAAAGTAATAACGGGCTCAAGAAATCTTCTTAATTCTTTAGCTTTAGGCAAAGTCGTTTTAATTGCTTCATGCTGTAATAATGAATTACTCATATTACGCAGCATTAAAATTCGATGACTGCTAGATCGATTTAATTTTCTTAGAGCACAACTATGACGCATGATTAATATCCTTAACTAAATTATCTAAATTGGGAGGTGGCCAATTGTCTAATTTCATCCCCAATGTTAATTCGCGTGCAGCAAGAACTTCTTTGATCTCATTAAGAGACTTTCTCCCCAAATTAGGAGTTCGCAATAATTCCGCTTCAGTACGTTGAATTAAATCGCCGATATAGTATATGTTTTCAACTTTAAGGCAATTAGCTGATCTGACTGTCAATTCCAAATCATCAACTGGTCTCAATAATATTGGATCAATCTGGGGGATTTGAGGTTGTTCTTTAGGTAATGGAGTGCTTTCAAGATCAGCAAATACAGATAATTGCTGAACTAAAACTCGTGCAGCATATCGTATCGCCTCTTCCGGTTCAACAATTCCATTTGTTTCAAGATCAATCACTAATTTGTCTAAATCAGTACGCTGTTCAACACGCGCACTTTCAACAACATAACTAACGCGTTTTACCGGACTAAATGAAGCATCAAGTAAAATTGTGCCTACATTATTATCCTGATTTTTGTATCTTCTTAAAGTTGCCGGAACATAACCTCGTCCTTTTTCAATCTTAAGCTGAATATCGATATTTCCATCTGAAGTTAAGTGAGCGATAATATGGTCAGGATTGATGATTTCGACATCGTGACCTACTTCAAAATCACTTGCTGTTACAATTCCTTTTCCAGATTTCTTTAAAGTTAGAATTGCCTCCTCGTTATTATGCAACTTAAGGATAATACCTTTAATATTCAAAAGTATATCAACGACATCTTCTTGTACTCCCTCGATCGATGAATATTCGTGTAACACTCCAGCGATCTTTACTTCTGTCGGGGCAAATCCTATCATCGATGACAGTAAGATACGTCGCAAAGCATTACCTAACGTGTGACCGTATCCTCGTTCAAAAGGCTCCATTACAACTGTTGCGTGCAAGGGAGATATATTTTGAACATCTACGATGCGAGGTGTTAATAAATCATGACCATGCATAACAAAGTCCTTTATATTTGCAATCGAATTGACTATTAATTATTTCGAATATAACTCAACAACTAGCGATTCATTTATAGTCGAAGAAATATCAGATCGATCAGGCAATGCTTTGAATATGCCTCGCATTTCTTTTACATCTATGTCAAGCCATATTGGAAAAGTTCGGTTATCAGCTGCACTTATTGCAGTTTTAATTCTTAATTGATTTTTTGCTTTAGGTAAGAGCTCAACAACATCACCAGGCCTAACCTGATATGCAGGTATATTAGTACGCTTCCCGTTAACTAAAATGCAGTTATGTCTTACAACTTGACGCGCCTCTGAACGAGAGGCTCCGAATCCCATCAAATAGGCTACATTGTCTAACCTACTCTCGAGAATTTGCATTAGGTTAACACCCGTTATTCCCTTCTTACTATCAGCATTTTTATAAATATTTCGGAATTGCTTCTCTAAAATTCCGTATATTTTTTTGATTTTTTGTTTTTCTCTTAATTGGACACCATAATCAGATAGTCGTCCTTTTTTTTGACCGTGTTGACCTGCAGGATAATTTCTTCTTTCAATAGCACATTTTTCAGTAAAACACTTCTCACCCTTGAGAAAAAGCTTTTCACCCTCACGGCGACATTGCTTGCATTTTGGTTCAAGATTTCTAGCCAATATCTTCTCCTAAATTCTTCTTTTTTTTGGTGGTCGACATCCGTTATGCGGCACAGGCGTTACGTCAGAAATACTAGTTATCTTAAAGCCTGCCGAATTGAGCGCACGTACTGCAGAATCTCGCCCAGGCCCGGGTCCTTTAACTCGAACTTCTAAATTTTTGACACCACACTCAATAGCAATTTTACTAGCGTTTTCAGCAGCTACTTGTGCAGCAAATGGTGTACTTTTTCTTGAACCTTTAAAGCCCGCACCGCCGGATGTTGCCCATGATAACGCATTACCTTGTCTATCTGTTATAGTTACAATAGTATTATTAAAAGATGCGTGAATATGTGCTATACCCTCTGATACATTTTTTTTAATTTTTTTTCTAACTTTAGATGTAACTTTTGCCATCAGATTTTCTATCCTGTAAAAAATTATTTTATCTTGCTCTGATTGCTTTCCGTGGTCCCTTTCGCGTCCTCGCATTAGTTCTTGTTCGCTGGCCACGCACAGGCAAACCTTTACGATGCCGTAACCCTCTATAACATCCAAGATCCATCAATCGTTTAATATTCATTGAAATCTCACGACGCAAATCGCCTTCGATAGTAAATCTAGAAATTTGCTCTCGCAAATCGTCAATTTGTTTTTCAGTTAAATCCTTAAGCTTTCGATCAGTCTCGATGCCAATTGATTTGCAAATTAACGTAGATCTAGTGCGTCCTACTCCATAGATCGAAGTAAGTGCAATGCCTACATGTTTATGATTTGGTAAGTTTACCCCTGCAATACGTGTCATTCTTAACCCTACACTTATATTATTAACCTTGACGCTGCTTATGTCGCGGATCTTCGCATATTACGCGTACAATCCCTTTTCTTTTAATTACCTTACATTTCCTGCATAATTTCTTTACTGAAGCACTGACTTTCATGATCTACTCTTATTTTGGTTAAATTATTTTGCTCGGAATGTAATCCTTGCTCTCGTCAAATCATATGGAGTTAGATCGACAGTTACTTTATCACCGGGCAATATCCTTATGTAATGCATTCTCATTTTCCCTGATATGTGACCTAAAACTATATGTCCATTTTCCAATTTAACACGGAATGTAGCATTGGGCAGCGTTTCGAGAATTTCACCTTGCATCTGTATAGTTTCTTCTTTTGCCATATGATATTTTGACTTTTTCAAGTGAGATAATCAAACACTAATGCATAGGAACTCTGTTATTTCCTTTTAAATTTGCCTTCTTAAGCAAACTATCATATTGTGATGACATGACGTGAGATTGAACCTGTGACATAAAATCCATAGTAACAATAACAATTATGAGCAAAGATGTTCCACCAAAATAAAATGGAACATTCCATTTTAGAATCAGAAACTCAGGAAGAAGGCAAACTAAAGTAACATAAAGCGATCCAGTCAATGTTAATCTCAACATTATGTTTTCTATGTAACGTGTTGTTTGTTCGCCAGGTCTGATGCCAGGTATAAAAGCTCCACTCTTTTTTAGATTATCAGAAGTTTCTTTGGGATTAAAAACTAAAGCCGTGTAAAAAAAACAAAAGAAGATAATCATGATTGCATAAAGTATTACATATACAGGTTGCCCAGGTGCCAAGGCTCCACTAATATCTTTTAACCATAACATAGAATCATTATTGGCAAACCAGCCCGCCAAGGTTGCCGGAAATAAGATTATGCTTGATGCAAAAATTGGTGGAATCACACCAGCCATATTTAATTTAAGTGGTAGGTGAGAACTTTGACCTCCAAAAATTTTTCTGCCAACTTGACGTTTCGCGTAATTTACTAAAATCCTTCGCTGCCCTTTTTCTATATACACCACTAAACACGTTACAATTGCCGCAGCAATAAAAATTCCTAATGCAACAAGGAAATGCATTGATCCAGTACTAACAAGGTCTAACGTTCCACCTATAGCGCTAGGTAATCCTGCTGCTATACCAGCGAATATAATTAATGATATGCCATTACCAATTCCTCTTTCAGTAATTTGCTCGCCCAGCCACATTAGAAAAATTGTACCTGTTACCAATGTAATAACAGTAGTTAAGATAAACATACTACCAGGAACTATTACCAAACCATTTTGTGACTGCAAAGCAATTGAAATCCCATAACTTTGAACTAAAGCCAGCAACAAGGTACCATACCGCGTATATTGCGTAATTTTTCTTCGACCACTTTCCCCTTCTTTCTTTAATGCTTCAAGATGTGGCACCGCAACAGTTCCTAATTGCATGATGATTGAAGCCGAAATATACGGCATAATGCCCAGCGCAAAAATAGAAAATCTAGCAAGAGCACCCCCTGAGAACATATTAAACATTCCCAGCACACCATTTTCTTGCGAATTAAAAAGATCTTTTAAAACTGCTGGATCGATACCTGGAACAGGAACATGAGCACCAATTCTGTATACAATCAAAGCCCAAAAAAGAAACCATAATCGTCTCTTCAAATCCGCGAACTTATCAACAGGCTTCTGCATTACCGCATTTATTGACAATTCATAACCTCACGTTACTTTTGATTTCCATTAACATCTTCTACTAAATCTCTCATACTTCCACTAACAGAAATATTTTCTAATCTATATTTTCTGTTAGTAATAGAAGGATTATAAATTTTCACCTTTTTTATTTTTCTCGAAACCAAACCTTTTAACTTGAGTAAATTCAGATTGATCGTTTCATTTTCAGCTATGATATTGAGGTCTACCAACTTTAGCGATACACTTTGTTTAGTACTTATAGAAGTGAATCCCTTCTTAGGCAGTCTGCGTTGTATCGGCATTTGCCCGCCTTCGAATCCAATTTTATGAAATCCTCCAGAGCGTGATTTCTGTCCTTTATGTCCTCGTCCACAAGTTTTGCCATGTCCGCTTCCCATTCCTCGACCTACTCGCTGTTTATCTTTTTTTGCTCCTGACGGAGGTTTTATAGTATTTAAATACATATTATTCAGTCACATTTAACGAGATAAAATACTTTATTAATCATTCCACGTATCGATGGTGTGTCATTTAAAATCGAATAACTATTAATTTTCGACAAACCCAAGCCCTTAATGGTTTCACGGTGTATTTTTTTTGTACCTATGGTGCTTTTAATTAATGTTATCTTTATAGTTTTATTATTTGTCATGTTTTCCGCTCAAAATCTCTTCTACACTTTTATTTCTTTTTGCTGCGATCTCCGCAGGGGTTCTCATCATACTCAAACCTTTAAGTGTAGCTCGAACAACGTTATAAGGATTTGTTGATCCGATACATTTAGCCAGTATGTTCGTCATGCCCATAACCTCAAAAATTGCTCGCATAGGGCCTCCAGCGATAATACCTGTGCCCTCGGGAGCAGGTTGCATGTACACTTTTGCGGCTCCATGGGATGCTGTTATAGGATGATATATAGTTCCGCCTTTCATTTTAATTTTAATCAACCTTTTTCGCGCTTCATCCATGGCTTTCTGAACAGCAACAGGAACTTCCCTTGCTTTCCCTTTGCCCATCCCCACACCTCCATCCCCATCTCCAACTACAGTAAGTGCAGCAAATCCTAGAATTCTGCCTCCTTTAACAACCTTTGTTACTCGATTGATCGCCACCATTTTTTCTCGAAGATTATCCCCATTATCTTCTTCGGTACTTGCTTTATTACTTAATTTATTTAATTTAGACATTTTGTTAATTTAAAAAATTAAACCTTCTTCGCGCGCGGCTTCTGCCAAAGCTTTGACACGTCCATGATATCGATATCCTGATCTATCAAATGCAATTTTCGATACGCCATGTTCTTTTGCCTTTTGGGCAATTTTTCTTCCGATCAAAATTGCTGCAGCAATATTTCCACCATTATTTATTTCTGCTTTAAAATCTTTTTCAAGTGACGAAGCTTGAGTAATCACAATATTCCTGCTGTCATCAATAACTTGTGCATATATATGCAAATTCGTTCGGTGCACACACAACCGAATCGCTTTATTATTGGCTATCCGAATTCTTGTTTGCTTAGATCTTATCAATCTTCTTTCTTTGTTACTTTTCATATAAAGCTCAATTATTTTTTCTTGGTTTCTTTTAGGATAATAACTTCATCGCTATATCTAATTCCTTTTCCCTTATAAGGCTCGGGTCTTCTATAGGACCGGATATCAGCGGCTACTTGCCCTACTTTTTGCTTATCAATTCCTTTAATTACTATCTCAGTTTGAGTTGGGGTTTCAATTTTAATGCCTATAGGAATCTCATGATCTATCTGATGAGAAAAACCCAATGACAAATTAACTTTATTATTAACAACCTGAGCCCGGTATCCAACACCAACCAACTGAAGTTTCTTCTCGAAACCGATCGTCACACCTTTAACCATATTAGCGATGAGCATTCTTAAAGTTCCAGCCAATGCATTTGCTTGTTGCGTGTGCGTAACTACTTCTACTTTTACTTGATTGTTATAATTCTCAACATTCAATTCAACTGGCAAATCTTGCTTTACTTCACCCAACGGGCCTTTTACCGAAAGGCATTTTCCAGATAAAGTAATTTCAACTTCTTTTGATATAGCTATAGGACTATTGCTTACTCGAGACATTTTTTTGATAATTCACTAAATTAAACTACACAACATAATAATTCACCGCCTAATCCGTTTACTCTAGCTTTTTGATTAGTCATAACACCTTTTGAGGTAGAGACAATCGATATACCTAGACCATTTTTTACGTTAGGTAAGTTCGAGCACGATTTATAAATTCTCAAACCTGGTTTGCTTATCCGTATTATTTGTTCAATTACAGGCACGCCACAGTGATATTTTAAATTAATTACTAATTCACTTTTATTAGATATCTCAACGACTTCATATCCATGAATATATCCTTCATCCTTAAGCACGTTTGCTATAGCGATCTTTAATTTTGAACTTGGCATTTTAACAGATAGCTTATGAGCCATTTGTGCGTTTCTGATTCTGGTAAGCATATCTGATATCGGATCACTTAAACTCATCTCAACTTTTATCCTTTATTTGTACGGCAAGAAATTACCAGCTTGCTTTTGTAATACCCGGAATTTTACCACTCATCGCAATCTCTCTTAGCTTAATTCTTCCTAATCCAAATTTCGAATAAACACCTCGTGGCCGACCTGTTAATTCACATCTATTCCTTAGCCTTACCGGGCTAGCATTTCTAGGAAGCATTTGCAAGGCTATGCGTGCCTCATTGCGCTTTTCGATAGATATTGTATAGTTACGAATTATGCTAATTATTCTAGCTCTTTTATCAGCATATTTATCAACTATTCTTTTTCTTTTTAGATTTCTATTAATTAACGATAGTTTTGCCATATTTATTCTCAATTCTTAAAAGGAAAATGAAAAGCTTCTAGTAATGCTTTTGCCTCTAAATCATTTTTTGCTGTAGTCGAAATCGATATATTCATCCCACGCAAAGAATCAATTTTATCATAATCAATCTCAGGAAATATTATCTGCTCTTTTATACCCAAATTATAATTTCCACGGCCGTCAAATGATTTACCCGAAATTCCTCTAAAATCTCGTATTCTTGGCATAGCTATCCCAATTAATCTATCCAAAAATTCATACATTCTTATATGACGAAGAGTAACTTTACATCCAATAGGATAATCTTTTCTTACTTTAAATGTTGCTATTGATTTCTTTGCTCGTGTAACTATAGGCTGTTGCCCAGTTATTTTTTTTAAATCCGATAGTGCGTTGTCAATTATCTTTTTATCGGTTGTTGCTTCTCCGAGGCCAATATTCAGTGTTATCTTCGATATCCTAGGAACTTCCATAACTGATTTATATTTAAAATCAGTCATCAATTTTTTTACAACTGCTGTTTGATAATATTCTTTTAATCGAGCCATTTATAACTACCCCTAACAAGATTATCCAATTAATTCACCGGTAGATCTAAAAACTCTCTTTTTTTCTTTTTGTGAATCTAAACTCATTTTAATTTTATCAATTTTACTTGTTTCAAAATTATAAATAGCGACATTGGAAATGTGAATGGGCATTTCCTTGTTGATTATTCCCCCAGCAATGCCAGTAGCAGGATTCGGTTTTTGATGCTTTTTTGCGGAATTTATACCTTGAACAATCAAATGCTCGTTTTTAATTACACGCAAAACTGTGCCTCTCTTACCTTTATCTTTGCCTGTAATAACCATTACTTCATCACCTTTCTTAATTTTAGGCATTTTCTATCACCGATTCATAAAACTTCAGGAGCTAATGAGACAATTTTCATAAACTTTACAGTACGTAATTCTCTAGTTACTGGCCCGAATATCCGAGTTCCTATAGGTTCTAATTTGTTATTTAATAACACCGCAGCGTTATCGTCAAATTTGAGCAATGAGCCATCATTGCGCCGCACTCCCTTAGTAGTTCGGACCACAACAGCATTGTACACTTCACCTTTCTTGACTCTTCCTCTTGGCGCAGCATCCTTGATGCTGACTTTTATAATATCCCCTATGCCGGCATACTGTCTTTTTGATCCGCCAAGCACTTTAATGCACATCAGGGATCGTGCACCAGTATTATCGGCTACTCTTAGTTTGGATTGCATTTGTATCATTGATCTGTTCTCTTTTATAGATTTATTATCTGCAAATTCTTCAAGAGGCTATTAATCTTTAAATTTAAAAGTCTTTTTTTGTACAGACAAGCAGTTCTTTAACCAACCAATTTTTAGTTTTAGATATTGGACGACACTCTTCGATTAAAACGATGTCCCCAATATTTATATTATTATTTTCAACATGAGCTTGATATTTCTTAGAGCGTGTTATAAATTTTTCATATAGAGGGTGTTTAAGTCGGCGCTCAACAAGAACCGTGACTGTTTTAGCCATCCTATTACTGACAACTTTACCATTTAAGCTGCGACTACGTTTTATATCTTCACTCTTCATAATTTTTTTTCTGAGCAATCAAAGTTTTTAATCTAGCTATATCTTTTCTATTTTTTTTAATTTGCTGCGTATTCGACAACTGCTGAGTTGCATGTCGCATCCGTAAACTAAATTGTATTTTTAGCAGCGTCATCAATTCTTCATTTAATTCATGAAGCTCTTTGACTCTCATATCGCTAATTCTCATGTCTATACACCAATTTGTCTGACGATAAATGTCGTTTTTATAGGCAACTTTGCTGCCGCTAATGAAAAAGCTTCTCTCGCTAGCTCTTCATTAACTCCATCCATCTCATATAACACTTTACCCGGTTGTATCTCAGCTACATAATATTCAGGATTGCCTTTTCCATTTCCCATTCTAACTTCAGCTGGCTTTTGCGATATGGGCTTATCTGGAAAAATTCTTATCCATATTCTACCACCTCTTTTAATATGCCTCGTCATTGCACGTCTCGCAGCCTCAATCTGCCTAGCTGTTAATCGTCCCCGCCCTAACGCTTTCAAGCCATATTCTCCGAAACTTACTTTCGCTCCTCTTGTTGCGATTCCGGTATTCCTTCCTTTTTGTTGCTTTCTATATTTTGTTCTTGATGGTTGAAGCATCAATTTCTCCGTTTAAAACAATGCTATTGATTTTATAAATTCTATTCTTCTGAAGAAGTTGCTTTATCAACGATTGAAGAAGTTTTTAAATCAACATCTGATAACGTCATGATTGATCTCTTCGATATTTTTTTCTTTTCATTCTCCAAGCTCGTATTACCATGTAATGTAGTTGCTTGTTCAGAATTTCCAAGAATTTCTCCCTTAAAAATCCATACTTTTATGCCAATAATTCCATATGTCGTTTGTGCTTGAGCAGTTCCATAATCCAAATCGGCTCTTATCGTATGAAGTGGCACCCTCCCCTCGCGATACCATTCTCTTCTGGCGATTTCTATGCCGTTTAATCGTCCTGAACTCATTATTTTGATTCCTTGAGCTCCGAGTCTCATGGCATTTTGCATAGCTCTTTTCATAGCACGTCGAAACATTATTCTTTTTTCTAATTGCTGCGCAATATTATCTGCTATGAGTTGAGCATCTATCTCTGGTTTTCTAATTTCCTCAATATTGACATGCACAGGAACTCCCACTCTTTTCTGAAGTTCACTTCGCAACACCTCAATATCTTCTCCTTTTTTCCCGATTACAACTCCTGGTCTGGAACTAAATATTGTAATCCTGGCGTTTTTTGAGGGTCGCTCAATCAAAATCCTTCCGACCGAAGCATTTTTTAACTTTTCATTTAGAAAATGCCGTACTTTAATATCTTCGTTGAGCATTTTTGCAAAATCATTACTATTTGCATACCATCGAGATTGCCAGTTTTTATTTACTGAAAGCCGGAATCCTATTGGGTGTATTTTTTGCCCCATGTGCTATAAGCCTTATATTTTAATTTTCAATCCTATCGCCTACCGTGAGCGATATATGACAAGTTGGTTTAAGAATTCTATTTCCCCGACCTTTCGCTCTTGCGCTGGTTCGCTTCATAAACATTCCTCTATCCACATAAATAGAAATAACTCTGAGCTCATCAATGTCTGCACCATCGTTGTGTTCTGCATTTGCTATTGCAGATTCTAATAACGCCCGCACTATTGTTGCCCCCTTCTTAGGGCTAAATTGTAGGATATGCAAAGCTTTATCGACCGACAATCCTCTTATCTGATCAGCCACCAATCTTCCTTTTTGAGCCGATAGTCGCGCGCCTCTTAAAATCGCCTTTGTTTCCATCATACTTCCCTATCGTTTAGTTACAGCCTTCTTGTCTCCAGCATGTCCCTTAAATGTTCTTGTCAGTGAAAACTCACCAAATTTGTGACCAACCATATTCTCGGTTACAAATACAGGGATATGCTGCTTTCCATTATGCACGGCAACCGTAAATCCAATGAAGTCAGGAATTATCGTAGATCTTCTTGACCATGTCTTGATGGGTTTTTTATCATTTCGTTCTCGTGCTTTCTCAATTTTCTTCATTAAATGATTATCAACGAATGGTCCTTTTTTTATTGAGCGTGCCATTTAATTACTATCCTCTCTTCGTATAACGATGCCGTACAATCATTGATTCTGTTCGCTTATTTTTTCTTGTTCGATACCCTTTTGCAGGTACGCCCCAGGGACTAACCGGATGCCTTCCTGCTGAAGTCCTACCTTCTCCTCCACCGTGAGGATGATCTATAGGATTCATTGCAACACCACGAACAGTCGGTCTTTGACCCCGCCATCTCATAGCACCAGCTTTTCCGATTGATCTTAAATTGTGCTCCACATTTCCCACCTCGCCTATCGTAGCACGACAGTCTATATGAATCTTACGCATTTCCCCAGAACGTAACTTAATTTGCGCATAACTTCCTTCTCTTGCCTGTAATTGTGCAGAGGCTCCAGCTGATCTTGCCAGTTGAGCTCCTTTGCCAGGCAGCAATTCGACACAATGAATGATAGTACCCATTGGAATATGACGTAGTGCTAAAGCATCTCCAATTTTGATTTGAGCATTATTTCCGCTGCTTATCTTTGCGCCAACATGCAATCCTTTAGGTGCAATAATATATTTCCTTTCACCATCCTGGTAACACAGCAAAGCTATATTAGCCGTTCTATTGGGATCATATTCGATCCGCTCCACTATTGCTGGAATATTATCTTTGTCGCGTTTAAAGTCAATGAGTCGATAATGTTGCTTATGCCCTCCGCCATGATGCCGAACTGTTATATGTCCATGATGATTGCGTCCAGCTTTTTTTGTTTGCTTTTCAAGCAAATTCTTATAAGGCTTCCCTTTATACAATTCTTTATTTACTAATTTAACTACAGATCTTTTACCCGGAGAGGTTGGTTTTAATTTTATTAATGCCATCACTTAGCCTCGGTACCAGAAAATTTGTTTAAATCTAATTCTTGCCCTTCCTTGACGCTTACTATTGCTTTTTTCCAATTGCTACGACTGCCTAAAAAGCGTCCAAATCTTTTTTTCTTTCCTTTAACTGTAATGGTTCTTACATTTTTTACTGTTATTTTTTGATCTTTCCACAACAGTTCTATTGCATCTTTTATTTCTTTTTTAGAAGCATCAAGCGCCACACGAAATATGGTTTGATTATTTTTTTCCCCTAAAAATGTTGCTTTTTCTGATATATGCGGAGCAAAAATTATTTTCAACAATCTTTCTTGATTAACTTCAAGTTCTTTCATGACAAAAGTTCCTCAAATTTCTTTAGTCCATCCGTTGTTATCAGAATTTTTTTAAATTTTAGCAAACTTACCGGATCTGCATTATGTACTTCTACAACCGAAACATGCGGAACATTGCGTGAGGATAAAAATAAATTTTCATCAATTTCATGCGTTATGACCATTGTTCCTTCCATGCTCATGCCGAGAAGAGTTATTTTTTTTAAAAATTCTTTAGTCTTAGGATATTCAACACTAATTTGCTCCGTCACGACCAACCTTCCGTCCCTTATTAATTGCGACAAAATGACGCTCATGCCGGCACGATACATCTTTTTATTTAATTTTTTCTTATAATTCTCTTCGGGTGAATTCGGGAATATTTTTCCGCCGCCCCGCCAAATGGGACTCGATGCCATTCCTGCTCTCGCACGTCCAGTGCCTTTCTGCCTCCAAGGCTTTCTAGTGGATTTAGCTATATCCGAGCGCCCCTTTTGTGCTCTAGACGCCGCTCGCGCATTCGATAAATATGCTGTAATCACTTGATGAACCAGTGCTTCATTATATTCTCTATTAAACACCTGATCAGAGATAATCACTTTTTCCTGCTTTTCTTTTCCGATAAGCTCAAGTTCCATTGCTTATTCACCCTATTGCTGTTAATTATGCTTTTTAATTTATTTAGAACCTTTGATACTCGGATACACAAAAACATTACCTCCTTTGAAGCCTGGAACAGCGCCTTTTATTAACAGTAATTTCCTTTCATTATCAATCCTTAATATTTCAAGATTTTGTGTTGTCCTTTTTACATTTCCCATATGACCTGACATTCTTTTGCCTGGAAAAACACGCCCAGGATCTTGCGCCATTCCAATCGAACCTGGTTTTCTATGTGCCTTTGAGTTGCCGTGACTAGTTCTATTCGATGAAAAATGATGCAATTTGATTGTCCCCGCATAGCCTTTTCCTATAGTTGTTCCAGAAATATCAACCAATTGGCCAACTTGAAAAATACTACTGTCAATTACCGTTCCAATCTTAAATTGTTCAATTTCTTCATCGGGTATTCTAAATTCTTTTAAAATCTCACCCGCTTCTACTGCAGCCTTTGAATAGTGCCCTGCAATTGACTTGGATAAACGATTGGATCGCTTGCTTCCAAAAGTTATTTGCACGGCGCTATAGCCATCGTTATCGTTTCTCTTTAATTGAGTAATTCTATTATTTGCGATATCTATAACAGTAACCGGCAAGCTATCACCATTTTCTGTGAAAATTCTTGTCATTCCGATTTTTCGTCCAATCAAACCTAAGCTCATTTTCATCCTCGATAAAGGAACTCTTTACTTTTTATTTTTACAGAAGAGCAATCTTTCGTACATTTCAACCATAAACTTTCCATAGATTACTTACAATTTTATTTCCACATCAACTCCCGCAGGCAAATCCAGTTTCATCAAGGCATCGACTGTTTTATCAGTTGGATCAATAATATCCATCAAACGCAAATGAGTCCGAATTTCAAATTGATCACGCGATGTTTTGTTAACATGCGGCGATCGCAATACATCAAAGCGCTCTATTTTAGTTGGAAGAGGTACAGGTCCTTTGACAACCGCTCCGGTTCTTTTAGCTGTTTCTACAATTTCAAGCGCTGATTTATCGATTAACCGATAATCGAAAGCTTTTAGCCGAATTCTAATTTTTTGACTTTGCATGATAATTTTCCTTAGTATCCAGATTCAATACACGATCATACTGAATTCAGCATCTAACAAACTTTCTCTCTTACTCAATAATTTTGGCGACGACACCGGCGCCCACTGTTCTGCCGCCTTCACGTATCGCAAATCGCAGCCCATCTTCCATCGCAATTGGCGCTATCAAATTAACCGTCACTGAGACATTATCACCGGGCATCACCATCTCCGTACCCGCCGGCAATTCAATCGCTCCCGTCACATCCGTGGTTCTAAAATAAAACTGCGGACGATAGCCCGGAAAAAATGGGGTATGCCTCCCACCTTCCTCTTTACTCAGCACATAAATCTCAGCTGTGAATTTTGTATGCGGCGATATGCTGCCAGGCTTCGCCAATACTTGGCCACGCTCCACTTCTTCCCGCTTTGTTCCACGCAACAATATCCCGACATTATCCCCGGCTTGCCCCTGGTCCAATAGCTTGCGGAACATTTCCACACCCGTACATACCGTCTTTAGCGTCGGTTTCAACCCGACTATCTCTATCTCTTCACCTACCTTGATGATCCCTCTCTCTACCCTTCCGGTCACAACAGTTCCACGGCCTGATATCGAGAAAACATCTTCCACCGGCATGATAAATGCACCATCAATCGCGCGCTCCGGTTGCGGTATATAACTATCCAGCGCTTCCGCCAGTCTCAAAATGGATGGCTCGCCAATTTCACTCTGGTCTCCCTCCAATGCTTTTAAGGCCGATCCTATTATTATGGGTGTATCATCCCCAGGAAATTCGTATTTGGATAACAGTTCTCGGATTTCCATTTCCACCAGTTCGATCAATTCCTTATCATCGACCATATCGGCTTTGTTCATGTATACAATGATATAAGGAACACCTACCTGACGGGCCAACAGAATGTGCTCGCGCGTTTGGGGCATCGGCCCATCCGCAGCAGAAACAACCAGAATCGCTCCGTCCATCTGCGCCGCACCCGTTATCATGTTCTTCACATAATCCGCATGCCCAGGACAGTCAACATGCGCATAATGGCGCTTGGCGGTTTCGTATTCCACGTGCGCAGTGTTGATAGTAATGCCTCGCGCCCGTTCCTCCGGTGCCGAATCAATTTGATCATAGCTCTTCGCTTCTCCACCAAATTTTTTCGTCAATATCGTCGTTATTGCCGCCGTCAGCGTCGTCTTACCATGATCCACATGCCCTATCGTCCCCACATTCACATGTGGCTTCGACCGCTCAAATTTACTCTTTGCCATTATGTTTCCCCTTTGCGTGCTTAAACCATATCAATCCATAATACGACCTATGGAGCCCATGGCCAGAATTGAACTGGCGACCTCTCCCTTACCAAGGGAGTGCTCTACCACTGAGCTACATGGGCAAGCATTTACAATCACAACCATCTAACCCACAACATCAACTGGAGCGGGTGAAGGGAATCGAACCCTCGTCGTAAGCTTGGAAGGCTTCTGCTCTACCATTGAGCTACACCCGCATACTACAACTATTTACTCTTTGAGGTTTATCCTAAAAGACCACACAGATACAAGTCCAGATCATCCTCAAAATGCTTTCATAACTTGGTGGAGGGGGAAGGATTCGAACCTTCGAAGGCAGAGCCGTCAGATTTACAGTCTGATCCCTTTGACCGCTCGGGAACCCCTCCAAAAGAAATCGGCAATTATGAATAGATTGAGGCCATAAGTCAATTAAGTTCTGTGCAGATATTACAATTGCTTTAAACAAGCCGCTGAAAAATGTTTCGAGACAGTAGATCCAAGCAAAAAAGGCACAGAACCCAATTTATACCCAATAATATAGGCATTCCTAACTTTTTTAACATTGCAGCGACAATATGGATAGTTTTTCAGCAACCTGCCAATAAAAAACGGGGGTTATTCTATCATATAGCTTTAGAGCAGCACTCTAGTAACATAAACAATAAATTTCTTGAACTTATAGCATTTCCTATGCTAAACGGATTCTCGGATCAACAAGCGTGTATGAAATGTCGGTCAATACCAAACCAGTGATGTATAAAATCGACCCTAAAAAAACCATTGCCCTGACTATCGCGAAATCTTGGGAATTAATTGCATCAATGGTATAACTCCCGAGACCTGGAATGCCAAAGAAAGATTCGACCAGCAAGCTGCCCAAAAATAGCAAAGGAATCACTACTACCGCACCTGTTAAAATTGGAATTAATGCATTTCTCAAGACATGTCTGAATAAAACAAGGCGTTCTGACAAACCTTTGGCTCTTGCAGTACGAACATACTCCTTATTCATTTCTTCAAGAAAAACTGTCCGATACCAACGAATATGCGATCCCGCACTGCTAATGATCCCGATGATGACCGGAAGCAACAAAAACTTAATTGCATCAAGTCCACTTCCGAAGCCTGATATCGGCACCCAGTGCCAGACCTTACTCACTAGAAACTGTCCAACGATGATGTAAAAAAGACTGGAAATAGACATCAATGCTACACACAATATTACTCCCCAGAAATCGATATTCGTTGCACGAAAAAAGACCATGATTAGCGCAGTAGAGATGTAAACAAATAATCCAAGAATAAATACGGGTAACGCAATAGCAAGACTAGGAATCATCCGCGACTTGATCTCGCGCGCGATATCCCTTCCATCATCGGCTCTTCCAAAATCAAAAACAAACATTGCAAGTGATTTCTCGAAAAAAATTGTCTGTGTAAATTTCTGCAATCCCGCTTCGTCACTATTCAGAAGCAACGGCTTATCATAACCCCGCTCTTTTTTCCATTTCTCAATTGCTTCAGGCGTAACATATTTAATACCCAATTGCATGCGTGCCATATCATCAGGCGTATTGACTACAAAAAAAAGGGAAAAGGTAATCAGATTGACGCCAATGAGAATCGGAACAGCATAGATGATGCGACGAATGATGTAATTAAACATTGTTAAAGAGGGCTAATCATTAACAACTAAGATGATAGCGAACGGACACCAATACTACGCTCCCGGCGCCGGAATGCTGTCACCGCCGGAAAAAGACCAATAACAATTACCGCAAAAACAAGCACTATTGGCCACAATACAGGATCATTCCATTCACTTTGCTTCTGTACTCTTTGTTTTGCATCAATTTTAAAATACTTATAATTATTATTAGATAATCTGTTGGGCTTAACATTCTGATACCAAGAATGATATAAGCCGTAATCTTTAGGGTGATAGCCCCACAGCCAAGGCGCATCATAACGTAATATCTCAACCATTCGATCAATTATTTGCTGCCGATGAATCCCATTCTCTAAATTTTTCATCCGCTCAAATAAAAAATCATACTCAGAGTTACTATAGTTGGCAGCGTTCTCTCCGCTATTCGCCACTTTGCTTTGGGGGCCGTATAACAAAAACAAAAAATTCTCGGGATCCGGATAATCGGCATTCCATCCCCATTCAAAAATCTGCGCATTCCCCTTGCGGATTTTGTCTTGGAAACGATTGTAGTCAGTACTTCTAATAACCAATTGAATGTTTAATTTTTGGAATTGCTTACGCATCCAATCGAGCTTTGATCGGTCTTCAGAACTCCTCGCGGTTACATCAAAATACAGAATTAGCGGCGCGCCAGTTTTTTGATCGATTCCGTTCGGATAGCCGGCTTCAGCAAGCAATGTTTTCGCGACTTCTATTGATTTACGCCGCGGCTGATCTCTCATCCAATCATAAACGATGGTATTTATCCCTTCTTTTCCTTCGCGATACCCAGCAATGCCAGGTGATATCGGACTGTGCGCAGGGATACCACGACCATTCGCAAAAATTGAAATAAATTCTTCATAATCAACCGCGATCGAAATCGCTTGCCGAAGCTTCCTCGCGTTTTCACTTCCTTCTTTACCTTTACCTCCCACTATCGGGTCAAGCATATTAAACCCCATATAGTAGGTCGACACTGCAACTGTCGTTTCCAGCCGGATCCCTTGTTCCGTCATTGCGTCCGTAACGGTCGCTTCACCCTGGCTAACCAATTGAACAGCTTGATCGAAACTATCAGAGCCAATCCCGCTCGCATCATAATATCCTTGTAAGAATTTATTCCATCGGGGAATATTTTCTCTTTCTCGAGTAAAAACAATTTTATCGATAAAAGGCAATTTCTTGCCCGCATCCGCTAACAATCCCTGTTCCTCATCGTCGGGCATTCCTTCCGTTGGATAGTATTCATCTCGAAAATTTGGATTCCTTTCCAGCACCATTCTCAGATTAGGATTGTTTTCGGTGAGCATATAAGGCCCGGTTCCGATCGGATACCAATCCAGTGTAATGTTTTTCTGAATCAGACCGCTTTGCGAAAAAAACTGATCGGCTTCCCAAGGAATTGGTGCAAAAAACGGCATCGCCAACCAATAGATAAATTGCGGATATTGGCCTTTAATTTTTACTCGATAAGTATACTTGTCAACTATCTGCACACCCCCCAATGGATATTCTTTAAGATCCAGAAATGTATCCTTTGATGGGTGATTTTGAACCACTTGCTTTAATTCTTCAGCATAATTTCTTAATTCTGCGATGTAATCCGCCATCAGCTCATAGATGGGTGAGTGCAATTTCGGATGAGCCAACCGCTTGATCTGATAAACATAATCTTCTGCTATCAATTCCCGTGTGCTGGTCTGCGGAAAATCGGATAGCTTGAATATCGAAGCCAACTCTTTCTGATTCAATCTGTGATATAAAAAATCTCCACTCGAGCTTCTTGCAAAAGCAGGATGTGGTTGATAATAAATTCCCGGCTTGATCGATATCTCATAAATGCTGTAAGCAATTTTATCAGCAGATACATCTGCCGATAAAAGCTGCCCTGTTTCATCATAGAATGTTACGATCGGCATTTCAGCAGCTGTTGCAGTGATCAGCTCGAAAGGCCTCTTCAAATAATGGTACTGTAAAGGCGGTTCGTAAATCTGCGCAGTAAATTGAATTTCATTAGAACTGTAGGATTGCACCGGATCCAGATGTTTAGGGCGTTCGGTAAAAACAGTATAAAGTATGTTTTTATCAGCATCCTCTGCTGCATAAGGGTTATTCCAATTTTGTTCACCGCAAGCAGTTAAAAGAGATGACGCCACAATTAACCAGCAGATCGGAATAAGTGCCTTTGTCATTGTTAAATGCTTCAAATTGTAAAAACTTTTCAATAGCATCGCATTCAAGATCTATGACTCTCCTACCCGGCGGAATTCCCCCATAACTACCCTTACGCTATAATTGATCAACTTAATCCATTTTACAAGGAAAACTCATGGGATTTCTCACGAATAAACGTGTCCTCATCACCGGACTTCTCAGTAACCGATCGATCGCCTACGGCATTGCAAAAGCCATGAAGCGCGAGGGTGCGGCGCTTGCTTTCACGTACCAAGGCGAAGAGATTCGCGACAGAGTCGAGAAATTAGCCGGTGAATTTGACAGCGATTTATTATTTCCTTGTAATGTCACCAGTGATGCGGAAATCACTGATTGTTTTAAAAGTCTTAATAAACACTGGGACAGTCTGGATTGCATTATCCACTCGATCGCCTTTGCACCGCGCGAAGCTTTAACCGGAGACTTTCTCGAGAGCATTAACCGGGAAGCTTTTCAGATTGCTCATGATATCAGCGCCTACAGCTTTTCCGCGCTTGCCAAAGCCGCCTTGCCTTTAATGCAAGGGCGGAATGGTGCGCTTTTGACATTGAGTTACCTGGGCGCTGTCCGGGTTATGCCGAACTATAACGTAATGGGTTTAGCCAAAGCGAGCCTGGAAGCCAATGTGCGCTTTATGGCTTCGAGCTTGGGTCCCAAAGGAATACGAGTCAATGCAATTTCTGCCGGACCGATCAAAACCCTGGCGGCAGCCGGTATCGGAAACTTCGGCAAGCTGTTGGGTTACACGGAAAAGGTTTCGCCGCTTCGCCGTAACGTAACCACTGATGAAGTCGGAAATGTAGCCGCTTTCTTATGCAGTGATTTAGCGAGTGGTATTACGGGTGAGATAACTTACGTTGATGCTGGTTTTAACACAGTCGCCTTCAATCTGTTCGACGAGTAGAGTCTGCGCAAAAAAAATCATAAGAAATGACTAGAAGCTATCTTGCTTGATTTTCACATCGTATCGCTTCCTGATTGCTGTTAGATAAGACGCCATTTCTTCTTGCGCAATCATTTGCTGTAGCTGTTTTGTGAAAATCTCGGACTTATCTTTATCTTTTTCTTCTAGATCGGGTGCTACGACTTTGCTAATTCGTATTAAATTAAAACCGCCTTTTGGATCAATTGCTCCGGTATATGCAGGAAAATCTCTGGTCTCCGTCCGAGAAATTACCCGCATCGTTTCAACATCCAATCCGCGTGATTGCATATAAGAAATTAACTGTGGCTCGGTCCAAGTTACATCGCCCTGACCTTCCCCGCGTTGTAAACGCGCAAGCATGGCCTGACCTTCTTCAATCGCTTTTTTTTCCGCCATTTGTTTCTTGAGTTTCTCAACGATCTGGTCTTTAACTAACTCCAGCGATTGTTTCGTTGCAGGCTTATATTCAACTATCCGAGCAGCCACAAAAGTATCCGGTTGAACTTCAATCGCTTCGGTATTACGATGATTGGCAACACTATCTTCAGAGAACACGGCTGATAGTAATCTCTCATTCGAGAGAATTGACGGTTGAGCCGAATTTCTTGTGATCCAATCGCTTTGCTGAATAGTTAATTCAAATTTCTCTGCTGCAAGTTGCAGACTTTCGCCTTGCTCGTACACCATATTGCTGAAATCTTCCGCGATCTCTCCAAACACATTACTGACTGCTTCGAGCTTCAGTTTCTTTTCAATCTGTTCTCGCACATCCGCGAGACTGGGGCGAATTTCTTGCTTGATATCGGTCAGCTTAATTATGTGAAAACCGAAATCGGTTTCCACCAGATCGCTGATTTCATTGGGTTGCATCGAAAAAATCTTGTCTTCGAAAGATTTCACCATCACGCCTCGGCCAAAATATCCAAGATCCCCGCCTTGTGTTGCGGAGCCAGGGTCATCCGAATGTTCCTTTGCGATTTCTGCAAATTGATCAGGATCCTGTTTCACTTGTTCTAGAACTTTTTCGGCTTTCGCAATTACCGCTTGCCTTTCATCATCAGGCGCATCTGCAGCGACACTGATCAAAATGTGACTTGCTTTCCGTTCTTCTGGCTGAATGAATTCTTCCTGATGCTCCTGAAAGAAATTGTGAATCGCATCTTCACTCACAGTTTCGTTTTTTGCCACTGCGTCCAACGACAATACCAAGTATTCGATCTTTGCGCGCTCAGGCAAAGTGAAATCAGCTTGATGCTGCTCATAGTAATTATCTACTTCCGTATCTTCCGGGGTCATAGCCGGTAAAAACTGTTCTGGTGCAATTCTTGATTGGCTGATTTCCCGTTGCACTTCGCTTAAATAGCGAACTTTTTCAACCACCGTTTTGGGTGCAAATACAATTTCGCTATAACCATCCAACAATTGTTGCAACAACAATTCTTGACGTACACGCGATTCGAATATTACCGGCGTTAGTCCTTGAGCACGCAGCAGATCTTCATATTGTTGCTTCGAAAATTTATTATCCCGTTGAAAAGCAGGTACTTCACGAATTGTTTTGACAAGCTGAGAATCAAGAACGGTAAAACCATTGTTCATTGCTTCATGTTGAAGTAGGCGCTGTTGAATCAGTCTCTCCAACACTGAGTTTTTAACTTCAAAAGTATCGAGCATCGCGCTATCAAAATTCGCGCCAAGCATAGCTCTCATTCTTTCATGATGATCGCGCAATGCTTGCTCATATTCACGCCGAGAAATCTCTTCCCCTTCTACTGTTGCGACAAAACCTTCACTTCCGTCCCGGTAAGATTCCACTCCCCAAAACAAAAAGGGCAACACTGCCAAGCCTAAAATAACTTGCACAACCCGCTTTTTACGGTTAACTAAGTCAAACACAATTAAAACCTGTGAGAGTGTAAAAGACGAAAGAAGATATCAAAACCCGGAAAAAGATTTGGCGGAGTGGACGGGGCTCGAACCCGCGACCCCCGGCGTGACAGGCCGGTATTCTAACCAACTGAACTACCACTCCTCAAACCAGTAAATGGGCTGGTGGGTGCTGACGGGATCGAACCGCCGACATTCGCCTTGTAAGGGCGACGCTCTACCAGCTGAGCTAAGCACCCGATCAGAAAGTCCGCTAGTTTACTGCATCTTTGAGTGCTTTGCCAGCACTGAATTTAGGAACTTTTGCAGCTTTAATTTTTATAGCAGCGCCTGTGCGTGGATTACGGCCTGTACGAGCGGCCCTAGTACCTACTTTAAAAGTCCCAAATCCGACCAATGTGACACTTTCGTTCTTTTTGAGCGCGCCCTTTATTGCAGTTAATGCCCCATCCAATGCGCTGCCTGCGGAGGCTTTGGATATTTTAGCCGATTTTGCGATAGCTTCAATGAGTTCGGATTTGTTCATATAATTCCCCTTCTAAGTTAATGGTAATTAATTCACAAGCAAGTACTGCAGTCGCTCTTATATCAAGCTGTTAGCCCCTGGTCAAGCAAATTGAGGTTTTCCATAAGTGTTTTGCCAGTTCATACAACAAACCCAAATGCAGCCATCTTTCCAAAAAAACATTAAAGTCCTGCTAGAACATATAATTATAGAAAATAACTGAACAAGAGCCTTAAAATTTCATCAGAGTTAATAAACTTCTGATTTTTGTTCTCGATTTAGCAATACTTCAACCGCAGCGCGAGCCGAGAGACGGCCTTGCAATATGCCGCACACCGCATCGGTGATCGGCATTTCAATACCCAATCGATTACCAAGCTCCAATACCGACTGTGCCGTATGCACCCCTTCAGCAACATGCCCCAATTCATTCAGAATATCCTGCAGCGTTTTTCCTGATGCAAGCAACAACCCTACTTGCCGGTTCCGAGACAAATCACCCGTACTTGTGAGTATCAAATCGCCAACACCGGCCAATCCCATGAAGGTTTCGGCCTTCCCTCCCAGACTCAATCCCAATCGAGTCATTTCCATCAACCCACGCGTAATCAATGCAGCGCGCGCATTATGTCCAAATCCTATGCCATCAGAAATCCCGACAGCTATTGTAATTACATTCTTGACCGCCCCCCCTGTTTCAACGCCAACCACATCTTGACTTGTATAGATGCGCAATCTCGAGCTGTGCAGCTCAGCGGCAACCTTACTGGAAAAATCACTATCATTGGAAGCCAGAGTCAAAGCGGTAGGAAGACCTTGTGCCACTTCTTCAGCAAAGCTTGGCCCTGATAAAACACCGCAATTAGGCCACAATGTGGTTTCTTCCTTTACTATTTGATGAGGCAAGTAACAAGTTTCTGACTCAAATCCTTTACACCCCCAAACAACCGGCATACTGACATTATTAGCCGCAATAGCTCGTAAAGTCTCGCGTAAGCCTGCAACTGGCACAACAATTATAGTAAGGTGCGCGCAATCCAGTGCTTCGCTGAGTACTGATGTTATTTCTATTGTTTCGGGAAATGAATAACCGGGAAAGAATCTTTGATTAATGCGTTGCGTTTTCATCTCAAACGCATGAGTCGGATCTTTAGTCCACATACAAATGGAATGGCGGTTTGACAGGCAGATGGCAAGTGCAGATCCCCACGCACCCGCACCCAATACCGCTATTCTCATGAACCCCAAACCTGAGTAACTTTCACATAACCAGTTTGACCATCGATATGACGCACTTTTACCCACCCCGGCGCATCAGATTCCAACCATTCCATGACCATGTTTTCCTCCGCCTGGAATAGCAACTCAGAATTTGCATCAGCTAAGCGATGAACATTTGCAAGAGGAACCGTAACAATCACATAACGCTGTTGATTTAAAAACTTCTTTTCAATCCACGCGAGACTTCCGCTACTGTCACGGACTTTCGCCCAGCCTTCAACATCAACAACCACCTCGACCGGTAGATATCGGTCTGCTACATAGAGTTTGTCGGCTTTCAGTGAAGGAGCATCATACATTACAGCGGATTTCTCCGCGATTGAGAAAAATGCCATTTCAGCTTCGGCTGCAATTGGCAAAAATAACAAACCACAAAACAACGATGCTGCTACTTTATCTCTCATCTAGTAATAATCTTTACTGATTTAATTGACATTTAACCTATTGCAATTCCGCACTAATTTGAACTTGCTTTTGCTTCGGTTTTCTTTTGCTGATAGATTGCTTCAAAATTGACCGGATTTAAAATCACAGGGGGAAATCCAGCGCGAGTTACGATGTCCGATACCACTTCACGTAAATACGGAAAAAGAATATTCGGACATCCAATTCCCAACACAGGATCTATTTCATCATTTGGAATATTGCGAATCCTGAAAATCCCGGATTGCTGTGCTTCCACCAGAAACATGATCTTGTCTTTGATTTTAGCGGTCACCGTTACTGTCAACAACACTTCATAGAGCCCTACATCAATACCTTGGCTTTTGGTGCCAAGCTGCAAATTAATTTCAGGCGTTTCTCTTTCCAGAAATATATTGGGTGCATTGGGAATCTCTAAAGACAGATCTTTCACATAAATCTTTTCTATAACAAAAACCGGTTGCTGTTGCTCACTCATCTTCAAAATATCCTAAAGTCAAAAATTAATAGAAGTTATTCGCAATTTGCTAATACGAATAAATGCAAAACAATTTTCATGTTGCCAGCAACCCAGCCAATTCACCTTTCCGGTCAAGTTGTGTCAAATCGTCATAACCGCCCACGTGAATATCACCGATATAGATCTGTGGAACTGTACGGCGACCGGTTTTATTCATCATCTCACCGCGTTGATCGGGCTCAAGATCAATGCGAATTTTCTCAATTTCTTGCACGCCTCTCGAACGCAACAAGTTTTCTGCCATTTTGCAATAAGGGCAAAACCCAGTGGTGTACATAATTATTTTAGGCATAAATCCACTTACCTTTTAACCATCGGCAACCCTGCACGCTTCCACGCATCAATACCACCCATTAAATTAACAATCTGAGTAAAACCATTCTTTTTCAGAACAAGACTGGGGTTATTAGACCGAACGCCGCCGGGGTAAATTACAACAATGGGCTTATCTTTATACTTTTCCAATTCGACCCAGCGCTCAGGCATTTTCTGCGATGGCACATGTTTTGCATTCGGTATATGACCTGCCAGATATTCACTATCATCCCGAACATCTAGTATCAGGGCATCTTTATAATTGATCAGCCGCACGGCCTCACGTGCATCAATTTCCTTAATTCCGCCCTGCGTGATCATCGGAATAAGTAACAATATAGCACTGACAACCGCAGCTATTACAAAAAACAAATTCTCCAATCTTAATAAAAAGTGGTCTTGAAATATTGATAATTCCATATAGCCTGCTATAACTCATTAAATTGACGATTTTAACAGAAACAGGACCGATTCGTACCCCTCTTCTTTTTACGAATTGCACCGCAAAAACGAATAACATTTTTTCTCTTCCATATACTTATTTATACAAGATTTGATATCAATCTGAGATTCCCGGCGATCAGGTACGCAACGAATCTTGTTTACCGAAAAAAATTTTCACACAAAAGAATCAGTCGGATACTGTGTTTACAGCCGAAAATATAATAAAATACTCTTGCTTTTATATCTCGCAACAGTCACGCACCCCCTATTAATAAAGATCAATATGAAAAAAATCGTTCTCCTGAGGCATGGAGAAAGCACCTGGAATAAAGAAAATCGTTTCACTGGCTGGACAGATGTCGATCTAACATCACAAGGCATGAAAGAAGCTCAAGAAGCTGGACGGCTTCTGCGTGAGCAAGGCTTCATATTCGACCTTGCTTATACATCCGTTCTTAAACGCGCCATCCGTACCTTATGGATTGTATTGGATGAAATGGATCAGATGTGGACCCCGATCCAGCATACTTGGCGATTGAACGAACGCCATTACGGCGCACTTCAAGGTCTCAACAAGGCCGAAACCGCGGCAGAATATGGCGATGAGCAGGTTCTGATCTGGCGAAGAAGTTACGATGTTAGACCACCAGCTTTGAGTGTTGATGATGAGCGCTACGCGGGTAACGATCCTCGATATAAAGGTTTAGCACCAGAGGATATTCCGTTGACGGAATGCCTCAGCGACACAGTCGCAAGATTCTTGCCTTACTGGAACTCCATTATCGCGCCACAAGTTCAATCCGGAAAAAGCATTATCATTGCAGCACATGGAAATTCACTTAGGGCATTGGTGAAATATCTGGACAATATCTCGGACGAAGAAATTCTTAATTACAATATTCCTACGGGCATCCCATTGGTTTACGAACTGGATGACGATTTAAAACCAATCAGGAACTATTATTTGGGAGATTTGACAGCTGTTAACGAAGCAATGCAAACCGTTGCCAACCAGGGAAGATCAACCGTATAAAGCGCAGATCGGATTCCCGATGACGAATGGAAATCTTCTATATAGCAGCTTCTCATCGAGAATCAATGCGGATCGCAAATTTAGCATTCAACGGCAACAATTCTTGCAATTTCTTTTAGTACTCATATTATCTTATCCGACATCCATTTTTCCCGAAAACCATGAAAACCTGAAACTGTTGCGAGAACGCATTCAAATATTACAAAAAGAATTAAACAAGAAGGAAACCATCCGGCAAGGCGCATCGAATGCTCTGCAAGAAACCGAGCGTGCCATCAGAAATATCACACAGAGATTGCAAAAACTACTTGAAGAAGACCGGCAAGCCACCGATAGCTACAAACAATTACAATCACAGTACAAGCTTATCAGAAACGATATCGATACCGAACAGGATCAGTTAGAGAAACTGCTTTACCAACAATATATTAGTGGACATCAAACTTATCTCAAGCTGGCTCTGTACCAGCAAGATCCCAATCAATTTGCACGAAATTTATATTACTACAATCAAGTATCACAAGCTCGCTCAGAAACCCTGAATAATCTTCAAATCAATCAAGAAAAAATTGAAACTCTAATTCATATTAGCCGTCAAAAGAAAGACGAAATTACAGCCATTCAAACAGAGTACTTCAGTCAAAGAAAAAAGCTTGAACAAGAAAAAAATAAGCATCAAGTCTTAGTTGCGCAGTTAACAGATCAAATTTCAAAACAGCGGCAAGAAATAAATAAACTGAGTAATGATGAAAAACGCCTTAGTCGTTTAGTTAAAGAAATCAACAAACTAATTGTCCAGAAACAACCTGAAAATAAATTAATTAATAATAAATTACCCGATGCTGTCACAACCAATAATCTGCTTTTCTCAGCACTTAAAGGTAAATTAAATTTACCGGTACGAGGGACGATACAAAATACTTTTGGCAGTCAGCGCGCAAACAAGCAATTAACTTGGAAAGGTTTATTTATCCGATCATCGGATGGCAGTGATGTCAAAGCGATCTCAGAAGGAAAGGTTGTTTTTGCGGACTGGCTTCGAGGCTTCGGTCATTTGATCATTTTGGATCATGGCAACGGCTATATGAGTCTTTATGGCAATAATGCAACACTCCAAAAAAGAATCGGTGATACGATTCGGGGCGGAGATACGATAGCAACTGTTGGAAATAGCGGTGGTAATCCAGATTCAGGTCTATATTTTGAACTTCGTCATAAAGGTAAGCCGTTTGACCCATTGACGTGGATCAAAATAGAATGAGTTCGATGTTTTTTTTACATAAATTTGATCAGTGCGGAGATAGCATAATGAGTAACATAATCAAAAAAACTAGTTTAATTCTGATCGGCGTAATCGCTGGAATGATGCTAAGTTTGAATTTTTCCGCTATCGCCAAGAAAGATAATTTCGAAGCAATTCACCCGTTGCCGATCGAGGAGCTACGAACATTCGCTCAAGTATTTGGACGAATAAAGAGCGACTATGTAGAAACTGTCGAAGACAAAAAACTGATCACCGAAGCCATTAACGGCATGCTGGTTGGACTTGATCCTCATTCTTCTTATCTCGATAAAGACGAATACAAGGAACTGCAAATCGGCACTCAAGGCGAGTTTGGTGGTTTGGGCATCCAAGTTACGATGGAAGACGGGGTCGTCAAGGTTATCTCTCCCATTGAAGACACACCAGCGTTCCGGGCTGGTATTAAGACCGGAGATTTAATCGTAAAGCTTGACGATACTGTCGTGAAAGGCATGTCTCTCAATGAAGCGATCAAGTTGATGCGAGGCAAACCCAAAACATCCATCAAAATTACGATTGTTCGTGAAGGCGAATCAGAGCCGCTGGTCTTTAATCTGGTTCGGGACATCATCAAGATACAGAGTGTCAAATCAAAAATGATTGAACCAGGGTATGCTTATATCCGTATCACACAGTTTCAAGAACAAACCGGTGAAAATCTTGCTACAGCCATCAAAACGCTTTTTGCTGAGAACAGTGGCAGTATGAAAGGATTAATACTTGATCTTCGTAACGACCCTGGAGGATTATTGAATGGCGCTGTCGCTGTCTCCGCGGCTTTCCTGCCGGAAAACTCCCTAGTTGTATATACGGAAGGACGCAGTGCCGATGCAAAAATGAAATTGCATGCTAATCCTGAATACTATTTGCGAGGACCTGACGAAGATTACTTAAAAGGACTCCCGGCAGAAGTAAAAACGGTCCCGATGATTACTCTTGTAAATGGCGGATCCGCATCAGCTTCAGAAATCGTTGCTGGCGCGTTGCAAGATCATAAAAGATCCATTGTTATGGGTTCGCAAACTTTTGGTAAAGGATCCGTCCAAACCATATTGCCGCTTGGGAATAATACAGCAATAAAACTTACAACAGCCAGATACTACACACCTAACGGACAATCCATTCAGGCACAAGGCATCACGCCTGACATTCTCGATGAAACGGGAAATAACGATGAGCAACGGCTTCGCGAAGCGGATTTGAACCGCCATCTCTCCAATGGCAAAAAAACAGAGAAAAAATCAGCTCTAGAATCCGATAAAGCGGAACCCAAACCTGCTAGCGAGAAAAAAGAGAAAAAGAATAAAGACAAGAAAAATAAAGCACCTATCGAGTTTGGCTCTGAAGATGATCTCTTGCTGAAACAAGCCATGAATTACTTTAAAGGCATTGTGATACCCCCTGGAAAAACGAGTAATACCAAAACAGAAAGCTGATTTCCTGGATTGTGAATGATCATCAGCTGCTTCGCTATAGCCGTCACATCCTGCTCCCCGAGATTGATATCGAGGGGCAGGAAAAACTTTGTCAATCACGAGTCTTGATTATTGGCGCAGGTGGGCTAGGTTCCCCTGCGCTCATGTACCTAGCTGCTAGCGGTGTTGGTAATTTAATAATTTGTGATGGCGATCAAGTAGATTTAACCAATCTGCAACGCCAAATTATTCATGATAATCATTCGATCGGCTTAGCCAAAACGCTATCAGCGAAAAAAGCACTCGCCAAAATTAATCCGGAAATTAATATCACGGCTATTCAGGAAAAAGCCGATGCCACAAAATTGCTGCATTTAACCGCAGAAGCCGATGTAGTTCTTGATGCATCCGATAACTTCGCGACACGCTCTCTTATTAATCAGGCATGTGTTGCTCATAAAAAACCTTTGATTTCTGGTGCAGTTGTGCGTTTTGAAGGTCAAGTGAGCGTTTTTGATTTAAGCCAAACCGATAGTCCTTGTTATCATTGTTTATATCCAATGGAGGGAGAGCAAGAAGACATGCCATGTGCAATTATGGGGGTATTCTCTCCCATTGCCGGCATTATCGGCTGCGTTCAGGCTGCCGAAACAATAAAAACTTTGTTGAATATCGGCGATAGTCTTAACGGACGGCTGTTGTTACTTGACGGCCTGACGATGAATTGGCGTGAAGCAAAAGTAAACAAAGATCCAGAATGCCCGGTATGCCAAATGTAGCCTTCAACAACAGCCACCTCCCATAAGCCATCGATCCAAATCATATCATTCGATACTGGCCGGTAACAAAACCAAACGCTGAATTTCCCAACCGGCTAAAGGACTACGACTGAATTCGCTTTTAACAAACTGATGCCAGCAACCAACCACGAAACACATAAGCAAATTAGCATAGGCTGCTGCATCAATCCGCTCGCTTATTTTCCCTTCACTGATGGCAAATCGCAATGCCTGCTTAAGCGTTGCTTCCAAACGATCATGTAATTGATTAATTCGTATTTGCAAATGTTCATTCTCGTTAACCAATACATCACCGATCAAAATACGTGTCATTCCTGGATTCTTCTGCGAAAAACCCATTAACAACAGTAATAAATTTTCAATTTGCTTAACACCAGAGCTTTCCTCCTGCTGGATTTTGTTAACCAATACAAATAGAGTCTTTTCGATAAACTCGATCAACGCTCCGAACATTTCCGATTTACTCGGGAAACAACGATAAACCGAAGACTCCGATATCTCCAGCCGCTCCGCTAATGCGGCAACTGTAATTTTCATTCTATGGGGGTATTCCAACATTTCTGCCAGAGTTTGCAAGATCTGATCTTTTCTATCAGACGATTTTTGTAAATGATTGGAACGCTGCGATTTATTAACCATACGAAATAAAGAACATCAATCAATTATAAAGCTTAATGTAGCACACAATAACCCTGCGTGAACCTAGACCTGTGCGCATTAATCAAGATAAAATCAACATTTTTGGGATCCCTGTTCATGCATATATGGCGAAAAACGTCGTCACGTGTTAAAACGCCCGTCGCGCTGACAATTGGTAATTTTGATGGTGTGCATAAGGGGCATCAAGCAATGCTCAAACGCTTACAAGAAAGTGCCAAAATGCTCGGACTGCCTGCTTGCGTAATGACTTTCGAACCCCACCCTCGCGAGTTTTTCTCCCCCGATCAAGCGCCAACTCGCTTAACGGGTGTCCGGGAAAAATTACAATGCCTTATTCAAGCAAATGTCGATCGTGTATACATTTGCCGCTTCGATTACGAGTTTGCAAAAATGCCCCCGGAACAATTTATCACGCGGATCCTCAACAAAGAGCTAAATGTGCGCTGGTTACTTGTTGGCGATGATTTTCGTTTTGGTGCACGCCGGGCCGGTGATATAACCATGCTGCAAACTCATTCGGCTGCAAACGGCTATACCGTCGAAATAATGCCAAATATAACTGTCGATGATACTCGTGTTTCCAGCACAGTTATCCGCCAAGCATTGGCAAATGGAGATTTGGCAGCAGCGGGTAATTTTTTGGGCCGGCCTTTTAGCATAAGCGGACGGGTTATCGATGGTGATAAACTCGGTAAGAAAATCGGTTTTCCGACTGCCAATATCCAATTAAAACATAACCGTCCAGTATTATCGGGTATCTTTGCTGTTTCAGCCCGGGGTGCCATTCCATCATCTCCCATGACACCACTACCCGGGGTTGCCAGTCTCGGTGTACGGCCAACCACCCATCAGAATGGCAGTTATGTCTTGGAAGTACATTTGTTTGATTTTAACCAGGAAATATACGGACAACGGCTGCAAGTTGATTTCTTGCACAAACTGCGCGATGAACAAAAATTTTCCGATATCAACGCGCTTATTCTGCAAATCGAGAAAGATATTGTGCAAACAAAAAATTATTTCATGACAAAAACCAATGCGCACAATTACAGTAGTATCTGCATTGCACACTAACCCATTAATCTTAAAATTCCATGACCGATTATAAGAATACGTTGAATTTACTCGACACCCCATTTCCGATGCGAGGCAATCTCGCCAGCCGGGAACCCGCGATGCTGAAGACCTGGCAAGAAAAAAATCTTTACCAAAAGATCCGTACCGCATGCAAATCCCGTCCAAAATTCATCTTGCATGACGGACCTCCCTACGCTAACGGAGACATCCATATCGGTCATGCCGTTAACAAAATCCTTAAAGACATTATCATTAAAAGTAAAACATTGTCGGGATACGACGCACCTTATATCCCAGGTTGGGATTGCCATGGATTACCGATTGAGCATCAGATTGAAAAAAAACACGGCAAGAATCTGCCTGCTGACAAAGTCCGTGAACTATGCCGCGCCTTCGCACTTCAACAAGTTGAACGCCAGAAAGCCGACTTTATACGGTTGGGCGTACTAGGAGATTGGGAGAATCCCTATCTCACCATGAATTTCAAAACAGAGGCCGGTATCATTCGGGCCCTTGGAAAAATTTATCAAAACGGCTTTTTATATCAAGGACAAAAACCGGTCAATTGGTGTATTGACTGCGGTTCCGCACTGGCAGAGGCGGAAGTCGAGTATGAAAATAAAACTTCACCAGCCATTGATGTTGGCTTTACCGTACAAGCGGAATTCCACGAATTACTCAGCAATGCTTTTGGCATCAACATTCCTGCCGAAACTCAAACTTTTGCCATCATCTGGACCACTACGCCGTGGACTCTTCCAGCAAACCAAGCAGTCTGTGTTCATCCGGAATTCGATTACGTATTGGTGCAAACATCTCGCGGCTTGCTGGTACTTGCCAGCGAACTGCTTCAGGCTTGCCTGGAACGTTACGACCTCGCTGGCGTCGCATTGGCTAGCTGCAAAGGTCAAGCCTTAGAACATTTACCTCTGCAGCACCCATTTGAAGCGCGTACTGTAAAAATTATCTGTGGCAAACATGTGACGCTGGACGCCGGCACCGGTCTAGTCCATACAGCACCCGCGCATGGCTTGGACGACTATTTTGTCGGTCAACATTATGGTTTACCGAGTGAGAGCCCAGTCGACGGCAGCGGCAAATTTATTGCCGATACACCTTTGGTAGGCGGTCTCTCGGTATGGAAAGCAAACGACGTCGTCATTGATACCCTCACTACCAGTTCTCACTTATTTTGTCATAAAAAAATCGATCACAGCTACCCTCATTGCTGGCGTCACAAAACCCCCATTATTTTTCGTGCGACACCGCAATGGTTTATAGGCATGAATCTCCACAAATTACCCGATTCTTCCGATCGGAAAAAAAGCTTGCGCGAATTGGCAATGCAAGCAGTCAATAACACCGATTTCTATCCCAGTTGGGGAAGATCTCGCTTGGAAGCAATGATCAAGAACCGCCCGGATTGGTGCATTTCGCGGCAGCGGAATTGGGGGGTTCCAATGACTTTTTTTGTGCATAAAGAAACCCATGCACCCCACCCGCGTTCCTATGAATTGTTGGAATTGGTTGCGCAAAAAGTCGAACAACAGGGCATAGAAGCTTGGTTCTCATTGGATGTTGGAGAGTTGCTCGGAGAGGAAGCCAAGAATTACATGAAATCAACCGACACCTTGGATGTCTGGTTCGACTCCGGTACTACGCACGACACCGTCATTAAGACAAGCGAGCAGCTTGATTTTCCAGCAGACCTTTACCTGGAAGGCTCCGATCAACATCGCGGCTGGTTCCAGTCTTCACTATTAACCAGTTGCTCGATTGACGGCCTAGCACCCTACCGCGCATTACTTACGCACGGTTTTGTAGTAGATGGGCAAGGCCATAAAATGAGCAAGTCAAAGGGAAATGTCATCGCGCCACAGAAAATAATGGATACTTCCGGTGCCGATATTTTGCGATTATGGGTAGCTTCAACTGACTATTCTGGCGAGCTTTCGATTTCAGAAGAAATTCTGAAACGGGTCGTTGAAAGCTACCGGCGTATCCGCAATACATTACGCTTCTTACTCGCTAACTTGGCCGATTTCGATCCGAAAATTGACTCAGTCGCCGTTACTGATTGTTTGGAAATCGATCGCTATATGCTATCGTTTACCGAAACATTTCAAAAAGAACTGATCGAAGCCTATGAACGTTACGAGTTTCATCAAGTTGTTCACCAGCTGCACAATTTTTGCTCGGAAGATTTAGGCGGTTTCTATTTGGATATTCTTAAAGACCGTCTTTATACATCAGCAACCAAAGGCCTCCCGCGCCGTTCCGCACAAACCGCGCTGCACCATATCGCACACAGTCTGGTACGGTTATTTGCGCCGATTCTGAGTTTCACTTCCGAAGAAGTGTGGGAATATCTGGCTAAAGATCCCAGTGATAGCGTTTTATTGCACCAGTGGCATACCTTTCCTGTTCAATCGGCAACGGAGAGATTGCAACAGCGCTGGGCAAGAATACGGATGTTACGCTCGCAAGTTCTAAAAAAACTGGAAGAATCCCGTGCACAAGGTGAAATCGGATCATCGCTCGCTGCGACAGTCGAAATACGGGCCAACCGCGAAGATTTTCTCTTGCTTAGCGAACTGGAAGAGGATTTACGCTTTGTATTGATCGTTTCCGAAGTCAATATGAAACAGGTTGATAACCCACTCCAGGAAGGCATCACGATAACATCCAATATCCATAAAAAATGCGAGCGTTGCTGGCATTATCGCGAGGACGTGGGACAACATGCAGAACATCCTACTTTGTGCACACGTTGTGTCACCAATCTTTATGGCACTGGTGAACAGCGCCATTATGCGTAACGCCAACCACAGATTAATAACGGAATTTTTCCTATGAAGCTATACATTAGTTTAAGTATTGCAGCGCTCATTCTAACTCTGGATCTTGCCAGTAAATACTGGGTTGAGTCTGCACTAGAATTCGGACAAATAATCCCGGTTACCGGTTTTTTCAACTTGGTATTGACCTACAATCCGGGTGCGGCATTCAGCTTCCTGAGCGATCAATCAGGATGGCAACGTTGGTTTTTGAGTGGCATTGCTGGAACAGCTATTCTGCTAATCGTTTTTTTTCTTAATAAATACAAGCACGAGCAGTTATTTTGCTTATCATTAAGCTTAGTTCTTGGAGGAGCATCTGGAAATTTATACGATCGCATTACACTGGGACACGTCGTCGATTTTCTGGATTTCTACATTGGCAGTTATCACTGGCCAGCTTTTAATATTGCCGACTCAGCCATTTTTGTCGGCGCTGTCCTTATGATTTATGAAAGTTTCCGTAATAAAAAAGAGCCAGAAAGCGCTACAGGAAAATCTGAATAATGCTGTTAAATCCGAATATTATCATCCGGATCCTCATTTCTTCGATTTCTTTTCCTTAGTAATCGGGTTTTGTAAAGTATAACCATGCTCTTTCATTTTATAACCGCCATAAGCGCCCGCACCCACTGCCACCAAAGTCCAGCAGCCTGATAACAGCGGCAGTATCATCACGAAAGCAATCGCGCTTACTATCTGTTTTCTTTTCATTCCAGTTCCCATTAAAAATTAAGAAAGTGCTGAATCATTCGCCGGGCCAGATAAAGCGCAAGACAAGTAATGCACAAAAAATTAGACACATCAAAGTGATAAGTTAATTTTCGAACACCAACTACCGCAGCGGATCGCAAAAAAACCAGATCGCTTTCATTCGTCTCTGCGCCAACGCAATTGCATTCCGCTCGACTGCAAAATGCGTTAGAAAACCTCGCTACCGGCACGCCCATCTCAAAGAAAGCAGCATTATATCAATCCCATTCAATTGGATAATGATTCCCTTGTATATTGACTCAGTAAATCTAATAAATAAAAATGCTGTTTTTCTAATTTTAGTTAAACCGTAACATGGAACCATCACTCCAAGCCGTTGCTTTTCAAGCCGCAATCGGCTTCGTAATTGCGGCGGCAACTTCTTGGTTCACGATAAGGCTATCTCTCTCCAAGTTCCGCAAAGAACAGCTCTGGGAAAAGAAGGCGTTGGCTTATGAACGAGTGATCGACGCCATCCACAAGGCAAAAAAGTTTTCTTCAGAACATCTCGATGCGCAATATAGCGGGCGCGACCTACCCGATGAGCGTAGCGAAGAACTGCGCAAACTGGCAAATGAAGCTAAAGACGAGATCAGCCGCGCTGCGGATATTGGAGGTTTTATCCTTTCGACTCAAGCGCTAGAGATCATCAGAGAGTACGAACGGCGAAGCAGAGACACAAAACATATTGGATCTTGGCACGAGTACCTCGAACATGACTACGCACCGATCATTGCCTCAAGTCATTTATTGCCGAAGCAAAGCGCGACATCAGCGAAGTGACCTAACCGCCGCTCGAGGTGATCTGTATCGGTAAGGTACGAACTGCGTCTTGAACTTCCCGTCACAATTATTAGAGCAAATACAGCCTCTGCTCAAACAAAGATCCATCTACGGTCGTTGGCAGAATCATCAAGGGGAAACACGGTAAAACCGCTATATCAAAATGCCCCACCTTCTACTGCTGTTACTTGGCTGATTTCTTTTCCTTCTCCTTAGTAACCGGGTTCTGCAAGGTATAACCTTCTTCTTTCATTTTATAACCACCGTAGGCGCCTGCGCCTGCTGCCGCAATCGTCCAGCACCCCGATAGCAATGGTAATACCACAACAAAAGTAGCTGCAATTAACAGTCGTCTGGTTCTCATGATTACCCCCTCACAAAAACGATTAATAATCTTACCCGTTTTTTAAGACTGCAAATCATCGTATAAAGTTACAAACAATCGCGATATCAGGAAGGCCGGGGGGGTACCTTAATCCATTCTCCCGAGCATTTTTTCACATACGGGTAATATCCTTCCGGATTCCGGCAATAATACCAATAGGCTTGTTTCTGAACCGGAGCTACTGCAGGCCTTGAATTATCGTTGCGCTGTACGAAAGTCGGCGCCCTTACAGGTGAAGCAACCAGTGGCCCTGAAATAACTGGAGAAGCGGCAAGCAATGCAGGATAACCCCCTAACGGATAGTAAGGTTCGAAATAACGGCTTGGACCAAAACCTACGTAGTTGCTATACATTCCTACTCCGCGCCAGCCACTGTAAAAACCAAAACCAGGAAAAGGTACGCCGAATCCATAATATCCAAAAGGCGCAAAGGGACTGTAATAACCAAATGGCCCAAATCCCAAACCCAGACCTAACCCTAAGCCGAATCCTAAACCAAATCCATCATGATGGTGATGTCCCCAACCATGATGATGCCCATGTCCATCCTGATTATCCTGCACATTATTTTGATCAACATTGACATTATTATTTATGACAGTCCCATCTGGAGATACGCTTTGATCGTTAGTACTATCTTGGGTAGGTTGTTCTTCGGTATTTGCAGATGCAGCATCCCCCGCGACTGTCGATTCATCAGTTACAGCCGATTCACTTGCTGGTGCAATATCTGCCGTAGGCTCGGCAAGCTCTTTCTGGAGCGGCTCTTGAGCAGATTCATCACTTCCCGATATCGAATTATCACCCTGAGCCGAATCACTTTCCGTAGAAAGATCATTGGATTGGTCAATTCCATCAACCTGCTCGAACTCATTAAACTGTGATGGATCATCGGCCGCTCCGAAATCATCCGGTTGTTCAAAATCGTTATCCTGATAAAAAGCATCGCCTTGGTCATAACCACTCTGGTCAGAGTAATCATAATCAGAATACCCTCCCCCATCGTAACTATCGCCATAATCACCGTTAAAGTCGGATTCATAGCCACCAAAATCTCCGCCGAAGTCTCCAGCGTCGAATCCACCACCATCAAAACCGCCTCCATCAAAACCACCGCCGTCAAAACCTCCACCGTCACCTTCCGCCACTGCGTGGTTTGTCAAAAATAACCCGCAGAGCACAGCGGCCAAACATGCTAACTTGAACTTTTTCATGTCAACCTCAGTATAAAAATTGCAGTCCCCAATCATCCGGATTTCTATTGACAGCTACAGTTGCCGCATAATCGTCTCTCAATAAGAACCACGCCATCTTTGCGATAATGTTAAGAAAAAAACTCTGAACGAATACTGAATAATATACTGCGATTGATTTGGTAAAATAGGATTCAGTATTCGTTTCTCAATATTGTTTTCTGCAATCTTTTCCGGAATTCATCTTGTTTACTGCTCAATACCCAAAATATTTCCTAACTATTCAAAGCACATGTGTGATTTCTTTCAATTTAATAATTTCCCTCAGTCTTTTTCAATGAAACTGAATGACACATGCAACATTGATCGGATAATTAAGCAGCGTATTGAAATATAATGGTTATTGTGACTATTGATCGAACTAAGGAGAAAATTCTTATATGTGTGGGATTATTGGCGCAATCGCTAAAGCAAATGTAGTTCCGGTTCTGCTGGAAGGCTTGCAACGTCTCGAATACCGGGGCTACGATTCCGCCGGACTTGTATTTACCGATTACGGTTTAAAAAGATTACGCACCGCTGGTCGGGTCAATCAACTCTGTAAGCTAGTGGAACAGGAGAAAGCACAAGGATTTTCTGGTATTGCCCACACACGATGGGCTACGCACGGAAAACCCTCTGAGCAAAACGCGCACCCACATTTTTCAGGAGGTGAATCGCGTATAGCTGTTGTGCATAATGGGATCATAGAGAATCATGAAAGCATTCGCACTTTCCTTAAGAATCATGGTTATCATTTTTCATCAGAAACCGATTCCGAAGTAATCGCACATCTTATTGCTTTTAAGCTGATAGAAATACACGATTTTTTTAAAGCAGTCTGCTTGTCGGTTGCGGAATTGCAAGGGGCTTATGCCATCGCGGTTATGGAGGAAGCATATCCAGAACGCATCATCGTTGCGCGCCATGGCGCGCCATTAATCCTTGGAATCGGAAAAAACGGCAATTATGTCGCGTCGGATGTATCTGCGTTACTGCAAGTAACACGCAATGTAATTTATCTTGAAGAAGGCGATATCGCCGAAATCAGCAATCACAGTTTCCATATTGTAAATTGCTTGAACAATCAGTTTGGAGAGCCGGTGAACCGCGCCGTCCATGAATCGCGTCTATCCAAGGAAGAATTCGGGTTAGGCTCATACGCGCACTACATGCAAAAAGAAATTTTTGAGCAACCTAGCGCGGTCGCAAATACCTTGGAAATGGTATCGAGCACCCGGTCCATTACACCGAATTTATTCGGCAGCGACGCGGAAACAATTTTTCATAATACCCGGCAAATTTTGATATTAGCGTGCGGCACCAGTTATCACGCCGGATTAGTCGCTCGATACTGGCTGGAAAAAGTCGCCGGGATGCCCTGCACTGTAGAAATCGCCAGCGAATATCGCTACCGCAATCCGGTTGCGGATCCAGCAACGCTGGTCGTTGCCATCTCGCAATCCGGTGAAACCGCCGACACATTGGCTGCCCTCGACTATGCCAAAAAACTCGGTCACACCTATAGCCTGGCAATATGCAACGTACCGGAAAGCGCATTGATCCGCCAAGCCGACTTACGTTTCCTGACCCGGGCCGGGCCGGAAATCGGTGTGGCATCGACCAAAGCATTTACTACCCAACTTGCCTCGCTATTGTTGCTCACCGTTACGCTGGCAAAAATGCGGCACAAACTGTCCGCTGCCGAAGAACACCAATTAATCATGACCATGCGGCATTTACCCAAAGCTCTGCAGCAAGCACTAAAAGTAGAACCGGAAGTCAAGCATTGGGCACAGCGCTTTGCGCAGAAACGTCACGCGCTTTTTCTGGGGCGCGGCGTGCATTATCCGATCGCAATGGAAGGCGCGCTCAAGCTCAAAGAGATTTCGTATATCCATGCCGAAGCTTATGCAGCCGGGGAACTCAAACACGGACCGCTCGCATTGGTCGACAATGAGATGCCGGTGGTCGCCATCGCGCCGAATAATCAATTGCTCGGCAAACTAAAATCGAACTTGCAGGAAGTACAGGCACGCGGCGGCGAATTGTATGTATTTGCAGATGCGGATTCGCAAATCACGCCGAGCGATCATCTTCATGTCATCCGTTTGACCGAATATGCCGGGCTGCTGAGCCCGATTCTGCATACCATCCCGTTACAATTACTGGCGTACCATGTTGCCCTCGTAAAAGGCACGGATGTCGATAAACCCAGAAATCTGGCTAAAGCGGTGACAGTTGAATAAATGAATCGCGAAAAATTTCAATGACTTTTAAGCTGTTCAATCACCAACTGGCGAATATCGGTATTGTTCCCGGCATTCACAATTACAAAATCCAGTGTTCCCGGTTTCAGGTAATCCAGTCCGTGTTCTCTCCCGGAAGCAAGAAAATCGTTAATGGCGAGCCGGTAAGTTTTCTTCGGATCCAGTGCAGTATCATTGATTTCCCATGCGCCACCCACCCGCCGGGTATTGGCGGACTGCAGAAAACCGCCGGAACCGGTATTGGCAATACCCTGATTCAATACCTTCAGCAGTAATTCACCTTTAATCTCGGCCAGTTGGACTTTTCCGCCGAACGGCAGCACGCGGATGATATCGTAGACGGTGATTTGTCCTGGAGGCAACACGTCATCGATGCGGATCGAACCGCTGTTATAGAGTGACAGATCGGCTTCCGGATATGGTCGCAGCAAGCTTTTTGCGATCAATTCGGTCAGGTTGGTTTTGCGGGTACGCACGTTCGATTCCAGTCCATCCAAGGCTTCCGAAGTATTCGTGATCACAGCCTCGGGTTCAAAACCTTGTTGCCGGAATGCATCAAAAGCGATAGCCATCCATTTATCGACTACAATCTTCACAGCAACATCTTCCGCCAGGCTGTCGTTGATTGGAACGAACGTGGGTTTGACTTCGGTTTTGCCGGTTTGTGGATCAAAGTGAAGATCGACGACGTAAACGGAACGAACGTTGGCGTCTCCCTTCAACAATGGCGTGAAATTACCGCGCCAGTTTTGATAATTGACGTGTTCATGTCCGCCAAGCAGCAACCCGATTTGTGGAAATTTCTCCAGCAATTCAACGTCATCGTCGATGGCTTGGTGCGTTAACGCAATAATGAAATCCGTCTGACCGCCGAGTTGCTCAATCTGTTCGTTAGCCGCTGTCAGCGGATCGGAATAACGGACATACCCCGGTTGATTGGCTGGCAGTGTCAATCCAAACATGCCAATTTTGAAAGTTTCCCCGCTTTTTTTATCGACGACAGGAATCACCAGATGTTGCTTCACGCCCGTATAAGGCTGGCCATCGGCAGCAAACACATTGCTGGAAATCCATGTGAATTGGGTCTCTAGCAAACGCTGGTTGAATTGTTGTTCTTTGAGATCGAATTCATGATTGCCAAAGGTGGCGTAGTCGAGCGCAAAGTGATTCAGCACATCGACCATCTGCCGTCCAGCCAACTGCTCGCCTTGATACTGCGCCGTACCGATCGCCGAGGGACTGAACAGATCGCCGCCCAATGTCGTGATGGTATTCGGATTCCGCGCCAGTAATTGCTTGCGTAGTGTCGCAACCCGGGCGATACCGCCTTCCTTGCCGCCGCTGACCGGTGTAATCTCGTAAATATCGTTAAAATGCAAAATGGTGACATGGATCCTGCCATCATCAATATGCGCCGGAGATGTCGCAACGCAGGCTGTCAATACAGCAACAAGAATTACAGATAACCAGCCGGCAAAAATTTTTCTCATGGCAATTTTCAATCCCTATTGAATTTTAAGTATTCATCAATCACTGAACTATTATTGAATGATCCGGATTTTTATTCCAGTGATCGTTCTATATAACTGTCACTTTCTATGGCGGCATCCGGTCTATTTCGCCGGGTATGCGAGTTTTGCTGTCATCCATAGCGATTTCTGAATATAATCCAAGGCTGATGCTGCTTATAGAGGATAATACACTCCATCAAAATTATAAGTTACAGGCGGGTCTCAAGTAAGGATAATCCAGAAGCAAGTAATGATTGGAACTGAAAAATAGCCTCAGGCAAAACTTCTTCACTGTCATGCCTCTATTTCAGGTTCCGGCCATACCAGTTCAACAAATTCTAGTTAAAAGGGGAATCAACGTGGAACAGTCATTTGTATCGTCATATCAGCGGTTTCTATCTTTTATTTCAGCTTTGCTTCTATTATTCGGAATATCTTCCTGTTCACTTATTCCGGAAACCGACCCTGATCGTGGCGCAACCACGGTCCAACAAGATCCGTTCGGCGACAGTTATACAACTGTCAAATATCTGGATCAAGGCTGGGATATTTCTGACAGTCTATGGTTTTATACCACAACCCAAGGATCCAACCTGATGCCTTATGATTTCTTCATGGTATTGGAAAAACCGGGAGAATCCGAGCTGTTCCGTTCCAACGAGAACATGAATGCCTATCGCTACCTGCCGCAAAAAGCCACATCCTACAATCCGGATGCATTACCGGTCGGTTGGGTCAAGGACGACTATAAAGGACAGCAATACGTAGGCCTCACCTGCGCAGCTTGCCATACCGGCCAGGTAAACTATAACGGTGTCGGTATCCGGATCGATGGCGGCCCAGCCAACGCCGATATGGAAGAAATCATGATCGGTCTCTCAAAAGCGCTGAAATACACACGCGAAAATGAGGAAGCGAAAGCCCGGTTTGTCAAAAATGTGCTGGCGCGCGGTAACTACAAATCCGAAACGGAAGTGCTGGGTGATCTGGCGAAATATGAACAGCGTCTCACCAACTACACCATCATCAATCGCAGCCCGACCCCTTATGGTTATGCCCGGCTGGATGCATTCGGGCGCATCTACAACCGGGTTCTTGAGCATCTCATCAACGAAAGAGAGTTGCGAGAGCTGCTGCGCGATCGCAAGATCATGCGCGACAAAGGCATGAGCGACGAAGAACTCGATCAAATCATGGCCGATCTGGACAAGATTCCTACCGGTGATCAACGCGACCGGATGGTGGAACGCTTGACTCAAAATCTTACAAAATGGCAGCTGGGAAGGTTACGGAAAGCAATCTATAACCCAGCCGATGCGCCTGTCAGCTATCCGTTCTTATGGGATATTCCGCAACACGATTATGTACAATGGAACGGTCTGGCAGCCAATGCCGGCCTTGGCCCGGTCGGACGGAATACCGGTGAGGTAATCGGTGTGTTCGGCACGTTGGATTGGAATGAAGAGAAGGGAATGACGATTTCCACTTTGATCGGCGGACAAAATACCCGCACTAAGATCAGTTTCGATTCTTCCGTGAACGTCCACAATCTGCGCGAGATCGAATCGCACTTGCAAAAACTGCAATCTCCTAAATGGCCGGAAGATATTCTCGGCCCGATTGACCATCAACGCGCGTCGCGCGGTCAATCGTTATTCAACGAATACTGCGCCAGCTGCCACGCCAACATCGTGCGTGATGACCCGGATCGCCGGGTAATTGCCATCATGTCCAGAGTCAGCGATATCGGGACGGATCCGGTCATGGCCGAGAACAGTTTCAACCGTACCGGTTATTCCGGCATCTTGCGCAACCAATATGTCGATGTCGGTGTGGGCAGCATTTTATTGGATCAAAAAGCGCCGGTTGCAGCGTTGTTGACTAAAGCAACGTTGAATGTGGTCGCCACACCGGACCCCGACAAATTGTTCTTCCAGCGCTGGGGGGATTGGATTGTGGATATTGGAAAGGCATTCTTTCACAATGAAATCAAGTCATCGATCAAGCATGGCAACTACGATCCGGATACCACGGCAAAACCGCTGGCTTCGCTGAATGCTTATAAAGCACGGTCATTGAACGGCATTTGGGCAACGGCGCCTTATCTTCATAACGGTTCCGTCCCGACTCTGTATGATCTGTTATTACCCAAAAAACAAGAAGGCGATCCGGAAGACGGCGAATACCGCCCGGATCAATTTGAAGTGGGTTCGAGAGAATTCGATCCCGGCAAAGTAGGCCTTAAAAGCAGCGGATACGAAGGCTTCACTTTCGATACCAGTTTGAAAGGCAATAGTAACGCAGGTCACGAATATACCACCGGCAAAACGGCGCAACTCAACGGAAAAATTCTGAAACCGCTCTCCAAGGAAGAGCGGCTGGATTTACTGGAATATCTGAAGACTCTTTAATTGCAATGATTGGTCATGAATTAAACAGGGAGGAATAAAATGAGTACAAGTTATCTTGAACGGTATGACGCAGCCCCCGATACAGAGAAATTTCCATTGGTGCGCCGATGGATGGATACCGAACCGTTACCTTTCTTCAAAGAATTGCGCGAAAAACGTCCGATTTTAGTAACACCGGATTGCACGCTGGTGACCCGGTTTGACGATGTCAGGGAAATTTTGAAAATGTATAAGGTTTTTACCGTCAAACCTTATGTTCCCAAAATGGATAACTACTTAATGGCGCATGATGACGATGCATTGCATACGCGGGAAAAGTCACTCATGCAATTCATGCTCAATCGAGATGACCTGCCGAAAGTACGCAACATGGTTGCGGATATCGCCCGTGGCATTCTCGGTAAAGCCAACGGCCAGATCGAGATCGTGAACAGCTTTTGCCGCATGGTTCCAGCCACGCTAGTACAGGACTATTTCGGTCTAACCGGCGCTAACCGGGAAGACCTGATCGAGTGGTCCTACTGGAACCAATACGATACCTTTCACAACCATCCGTTCGATTTGGTGCCTCCGGAATTGTCACAGCGTATCATTGATCGCCATAACGAAACCTCCAAAAAACTGGGTGAGTACATCACCATGCTGATTGCAAAACGTTTTCTTGCAGTCAAGGCGGAAAAACTCACTTTTTCGACTATCATCCGGTTACGGGACGACATCGTAACCAGAATGTTACGGACCAGCTTCGCCAAAGAATTGGACTTTGACATCAAGCGCTTGGGTGTCAATGCCGGCGGTCTGCTGATCGGTGCGATTGAAACCACTTCGCAAGCAGTTGCCCAAATATTGCAGTATCTGTTTCAACATCCGCAATGGCTGGAAGCCGCAAAAACAGCGGCACAAAAAGAAGATACGGCGGATTTCGATGGTATCATTTGGGAAGCGCTGCGGTTCTCACCGATCACCCCTTATTTATTCCGCACGACCGCAAGCGACTATACCGCGGCTAAAGGAACAAATTATGAAACAGTGCTGCGTACCGGAACCTATGTGTTGCCGGTGACATTATCGGCAATGTTCGACGAGCGGGCATTTGAGTCACCGGATGAATTCATCCCGCAACGCAATTGGTACAACTATTTCCATTTTGGATTCGGAAACCACGAATGCTTGGGACGTTATGTCGGGATGGTGATGATCCCCGAAATGGTTCGCCAAGTATTGTTACAGAAAAATATCGAAGCGAAAGGGAATATTGATTATAAGGCCGGCCCCTTCCCGGAAGCCTATCAATTATCCTGGACAACACAATAACGCTTATTCGGGAAACCGGGGTTCTAAAATACAGAAGCCTTGAAGTTGCTGCTTTCTTTTGATCAGCTGCTTAACTGCGGATAGTAATAAAATTCAGTGTTCCATAGAAAAAATTGTATGCAATTTAAACTATCGAACACTGATTATTTCTTCTAACGATCAGTAGTTAGATTTGTCCTCGGTCGAACGAGCTTTTCCGCCACCTTCCTGATCACCCGCAGGAATTTGGTGGAATGGTTGAATAGTTTTACCATACGCATCCGGATCAGGGGATTCAGGCGCTGTTGGCTTACCACCGCACGCAACTAAAACCAAAACTGCTGATACTGCCAATAGATATGTAATTTTCATTTCAAAACCTTCTCTTTTTGTTAATCATTTAATTCACTGCTACGACAGTAGGGAGATTACCGGGTAAGACAGGTTGAAACTTTGATCTTAATCAAATTACCCCAACCTCGGCTTTAAATACAGCCGCTATTGTCTATACCACTTTTTCATGGACATAGTATTCGGTGGCTCAGATCGGAATACATTTTCATCAATCTTTAAATGATTTCCTTGCTCCGGAACTTCGTGACAAGGAAATCCATCAGCGTTTTTCTCGCAAAGCTTCGATCAAGGATATGATTGAATCCTTTAACGTGCCGCATACCGAAGTTGCGTTAATTCTGGTTAATGGGCAGGCTGTGGATTTTGACTATCTTGTGCACGATACCGATCATATCGAGGTTTATCCAACCCTTGAAAAGTGCCCGGTTTCAACGCGGTTACGCCTTCGCCCCGAATTACCGCATCCGCTCACATTTGTGGCCGACACCAATCTCGGCAAGCTGGCGCGTTATCTTAGATTGCTAGGTTTTGACTGTCTCTACCGGAATGATTTTGACGACACCACGATCGCTGAAATCTCACATGACCAACAGCGTATGCTGCTGACGCGGGATCGATTGCTATTACAACGCAAGATCATCATTTTCGGTTATTTTGTTAGAGCGGATATCCCGAAGATACAGATACACGAAGTTTTGAAAAAATTTGATCTGTATCCGACGATCAAACCTCTGACACGCTGCACCGGTTGCAATGGTCATTTAGCAAAAATCGCCAAACAACAAATTGACCACCGTTTGCAGCCACTCACGAAAAAATACTACGATAAATTCTTAACTTGTCAGGACTGCGGACAAATTTACTGGCAGGGAAGCCACCACTCGCGCATACAAGTGATGATTAATGAATTCATCAAAACTGATTAGTCATTATCTTCATAGCAATAAATGATTGCTCCCCGCCGGTGGCAGGAAAGGGCTTTCAATCATCACAAACGGTCTCTTCGATATGCCGGAACATTGAACTGGCAGAGAAACTAAACCAATTACCCGAATCAGTGCGGTGCGCACCGATCACATCACCGGTCGCATCCCGGTCGGGATAAAGCAACATCGTGATCGAACGGACCTGGTGGCGCTGACAGTCAAATTCATACTGTGTTTTGACCGCACGGAAACCACCCTTTTGCATTTCTTCATAACTGGATAATACCCAGATTTTCCGGAGCGGTCCGTCCTTAAATATCGTGCCCGGATCAAAATAATGTGTCTCGCTATTTTTTGCCGCAATATCCACTTTGATCCATTCCGCGTGCACAGGACTGACAATCAATAGCAGTATTAACATTGATAAGCAATTCTTCATTTTTGACAAATAATCTGGTTGTTTTAATTGTTTCATCCGCCCGCACTCTCAAGTAAGAAGTCATTCAGGCGCGCTTCGTGTCTTTCTGCAACAATGCCATAATAGTGCGCCATTTTGCCATTAAATAGTTTTAACTGCAGGCGTTTTTCCACTATTCTTATCATCCGTTCGATTAGATCCAGCCAGTGACTTAATGCGAAAAATTCTCTCGAATTATCACGGTCATAGATCTGTTATGAATTTTAAAATTTCTGATATAACAATTTTTATGAAAAATACTGCACTGCATTGGGTTTGCGGTGCTCTTCTCATGAATTCTCAAAGGTACTGGTTACATAAAAATTATGGATAGTCTTAATCTGGAGTTGAACATGATGGAAGAACTAAATCAGGCCTGGATAATGTTGAAGCTTGGCGGAATCATCATCATTCCGCTGGTTTTATTGGGCATAATCGCAGTAGCGATTATGCTTGAAAAGGCATTTATCTATTGGCGGTATGCCCGGCTTTCCAGCGATTTGCTCAATCTGGTGGAAACCTATGGCTTCAAATGGAACGACCTGGAAAAAATTCTTTCCGGACTAGATAGCCGTCATTATTACAAGCGGTTCTTTGAAGTTGTCATTTCCAATCGCCACCAACCCGCTTGGTGGACGGAATCGCGTGCCGCCGATGAAGCGCAAATTATTGAAGAATCGCTTGCGCGCCGGCTCTGGGCGCTGGAAACCATCGTCACTGCCGCACCGCTGTTGGGTCTGGTGGGAACCGTGATCGGCATGATGCGAGCATTCCAGGTAATCGGCAGTGAAGGTCTGGTCAATCCGGCGGCGGTTACTGGCGGCGTTGCGGAAGCATTGATTGCAACCGTCGTCGGACTGGCCATTGCGCTGGTAGCATTGTTCGGTTTCAATTATTTTTCCCGTTTGCAGTCGCTGACCATGGATGAAATGGAGCGATTAGGCACTCGGCTGATCGACAACATCCGTCTGGATCAACAGGACAATCTCGATGAAACTGCGTAAAACCCGATCGGTCCAGAAAGGCAAAATCGAGATTATCCCGATGATCGACGTAATGTTTTTCTTGCTGGCGACATTCATGCTGGCTTCGTTATCGATGCAGAACCTGGATTCCTTGCAAGTTGATCTGCCTGAAGGACAAGCGGAAAAACTGAGCGCGGAAAAACCGGTCACGCTGACATTAACCAAAGACAGCAAAATCTTTATCAATCAGACGGCCGTCACACTCGATACGCTCGCCAGCACGCTAAAACCACTGCTTGCGGACTCCAAGCAAAAATTGATCGTATCCGCGGATACCGAAGCGCCACAAGGAATCGTGGTACAAGCCATGCTGCGTGCCCGCACTGCCGGCGCGCAGCATTTCTTGATCGCCGTTAGGCACAAATAGCGGAAATACATGGCAAGCTCACGATCGAGAGAAATTCGCCTGTGGTGGCCATTGCCGCTGGCTGCGCTCATCTGGCTGCTGATCGTCTGGGCTTTGGGTTTCTTTTTATCGCTGCCGGAAGTTGACATTGAGACGCCGCCGCCCATCGCGGCAAGTTTCATCGATTTGCACGAAGATGAAAACGCCTCCAGTTCCATGCCGGCTGCCGCCCCCAGTCCGCCACCGCCGCAACCGGAAAAACCCAAAGCTGTGGAAGAACCCAAGCCAGCAACAAAACCGCTACCCCAGCCCGCGCCAGCGCCGTCTTCGCGGCCGCAGCCAAAACCCAAAGCCGCCGAGCAGCCTAAACTCAAGACACCCATACCGGCAAAAGAAGTTGCCAAATCCGCTCCCTCCACACAAGCGCCAGCCGATGCGCCGGCTGATCTATCCGAATATATTAAATCCCGCCGCCAAGCGGCAGGAATTTTCGACAACCCGGAAACAGCCGCCGCTAGTAGCGCCGCAAAACAACCTTCCGCGGACGAAATCCGCATGGCCAATATCCGGCGAAATCTGCAAACCTCCGGTACCAGCGGCATCTTTCAGATCCTGCGCATAGGCCCCCGCACCGCCGAATTCTCGTTCCGCGCCTGGACAACGGGACAAAGCAATCCGCGCTTACAAATGATTCAAGTCACCGCCGGTCCGGAGGGCGATATCGAGCGCGCCATCATCCGCCGCATGATCCAATTGATCCGGGAATATTACAAGGAAGATTTCAACTGGGAATCGCACCGTTTGCATCGCGTGGTTGTGCTTTCGGCACGAGAAAAAGATACCGCGGCACTGGAAGATTTTTTGATGCGTGAGTTCTTTATCAACCCCGTGCGATAAAAATCTTTTAAGGTTCTTTTCTACGCGTCGTATTTATAGCTATATTTTGTTTTAACAGTCCTTTGGACTCGTCTGAAAAACAACGGTTTGTTTATAACTTATTAATTCCAACTATCATTCAACGGCCTGCAATGATCAGCAATTCAAGCATAGAAATCCCTATCCTGGATTTAAAAGTGGGCATGTATGTCAGCCAATTGGATCGCCCTTGGCTGGATACACCTTTCCCGCTGCAGGGTGTGCTGATGCGGACAGAGAAAGATATTGCAGCCCTAAAGAAAATTTGCCAGTTTGTCTTTGTCGATATTGAACGCAGCGAACCTTTCGTAGTACAAAAGCATTTGCCTTTCGCCGTCTTTAACCAAGCCACATCATCGGCAAACCAGAATAAATCCAGTAATAGCGAGAAACTATTGCAACTGGATCCACTGCTGCAACGCGTGAAGACATACGACGATTTCCGCACTGCTGAACAGGAAATACCTGCTGCCACGAAAGCATACGATTTCACGCTCGCTTTGCTGGATGACATTACAAACAATATCGAGCGCGGCATTAAATTTGATATACACGCCGCGCATGAAGTCGTGGATACACTATGCGAAAGCGTTATCCGGAATCCTGATGCAGCACTCCTGCTTGCTCAGCTAAAATCAACCGGGAAGGAACTATACGACAGCGCAGTCAAAACTTCGGTGCATATGCTCGCATTCGGCCGGCACTTGGGCCTTCCACGCCGGGAATTGTCAGTGCTTGGGTTAGGCGGATTACTGATGGATATCGGCAAGCAACGCTTACCTAAGGAAATTCAAACCAAAAGAAGCATGTATCTTAAACCCGAGGAACGAAAATTGATGAAACAGCACATCGCGTACAGTCAAGAAATCGTGACTCAGTTATGCAATGTCTCGGATGAAGTCATCAAGATCGTTACCCAGCATCACGAACGGGAAAATGGTAATGGTTATCCGCTGAACTTATACGCCAATCAGATTCATCCCTATGGCCGTATGGCCGCAGTCGTTGATAGTTATGAAGAATTGATCTGGGGCCAGTCCGGCATGCCTGGCTTGAGACCATTCGAAGCGATCAAGGAACTCAAGGGAAATGCGCAAAATGGCCTCAATTTTGCATTGGTAGAACAATTCGCCCATTGCATCAGTATTTTTCCGGTTGGCTGCTTAGTCGAACTCAACACCGGAGAAGTTGCGATTGTACTCTCGCAAAACCGGACTCAACGTTTCTTGCCGCGCATTATGGTCATTTGCGATGCAAAGAAAAAACCTTATGATAATCCCGCTACAGTTGACTTAAAAAAATTCGACCTAAGTCCGGCGGGAGTTCCCTATAAAATTATCAACGACTTACCCCAAGGCGCTTATGGGATCGATCCGAAGAGATTCTATCTGTAGCCCCTTTCATCATGCCAATTCTAAGTTATCCAAATTTTTTACAAGCGGCTGAGCGCAAGTTATCGGATTCCGGCAACACCTGCGGAAATCATGCCGTTCTGACCATTAATCTCGGACGGCTTGCCGAACTGGACGGAATACTGGGCTATGCAGCCGTCGATCAAATCATACAGACAATCGCCACGCAGCTTGCAGACGCGCTGAATCCGGAAGATCTGACCGGTATCACCGGACGTCATCAAGTCAGTTGCTTATTGGTCAATTTACTGGCCCATGCCCATGCCGTATTGGCCGCTCATAAGATTACCAGAATTCTAAACTCGCCGTTTCCGCTTGGAAGGCAAAATATCCTGTTGAACCCGTGCATCGGGGTGGCATATGGTTGTGATAAAAATAGCACAATTGATCTCATGATGCGCAACGCCAGCCTTGCCATGCAACAAGCATTGCAAGAAAAAGAATTGATTAAGCTTTTTGTGGAGAACCCGGAAGATGCCTATCTGACCCAGCTCCATCTCTGGTCTGACTTGAACGAAGCAATCGAAACAAGCGCCCTGCATTTACAATTCCAACCGCAATTCTCCGTTGCCAGCGGCAAAATCGAATCGACGGAAGCGCTGTTGCGTTGGACGCATCCACAGCATGGACCGATTAGGCCGGATAAACTGATTCAGGTCGCGGAAGGCTCGATACTGATGCCCAAGCTCACGCAATGGGTTTTACATACCGCATTACGCGAGTGTTCAACTTACCGCAAAGCAGGGATTGATGCGGGAGTGTCCATCAATTTTTCCGCTGACGATCTGCGCGAACCGGACATCATCGACTTGACCGCGCAAGCGCTCAATATCTGGAATATTCCTTCCGATCGCATTACCGTTGAAGTCACGGAGACCGCTGTGATGGAAACCAACCGGAATATTCTTGACACGCTTACCCATCTGAAAGACATGGGGTTAAAACTTTCCATGGATGATTTCGGCACCGGTTATTCCTCGATGTCGCGCATGCTGGAGCTGCCGCTGGACGAGGTTAAAATCGATATGATTTTCGTGAAGCAAATGACAACGCACCCCAAGCACGAAAGAATTGTCGATTCCATCATTAACCTCGCACATCAGTTGAACTTAACCGTCGTTGCGGAAGGCGTGGAAGATATCGATACCTTCAGGCGATTGACCGAACTCGGCTGCGATGTGATTCAAGGATACTTGATCGGCAAGCCGATGCCGCTCACAGACTTCATCAAAAACGTCAGCCAGCAATCCTTCGAATTTCTTCAACCGGCATTGTCTGAAGCCGGAAATAGCGATCAGTCGATACCGGGAATCATGAATTCACGCTGATCGGCCAACAAACCAGCAATAGCCGCTATCCACATAAAGATCTTGCGACGCGCAGACCGAAACCATTTTCTTAACCCAGTGAGCACGAGAAGATGATTTGCTCGTGCGGCTGGCAATGCGATCCCGCTGCTCATCCGTGAATGGAGATCAAACCTAACAACCCGGCGGCATATGCAAACGCTTTCAAACCAATAACACATAATACTTTTTGAAATGACTAATTCGGATTCAACCAGGAATCGCGGCGTTCGCATCCCTTGATTTGTACTATCAACGCGAGGAAAAGATACTGCGGTGCCGGAAGATTTTCTGACTGCGCAAATTTTGTAAACCCACCAGAATGAGATCCTTTGTTTTATGCTGCTGTTTTCCCTAACCAAGTTACTGCACATCTGGTGTTAACGATTTGTATACAAAAACTTGCTCGGATGACAAATCCAGTGTTGGTTGTTTGTATAGAAAAAAACCTTCTTCCAACCGCAAAACTTCCGGCAAATCTTGAGGATTAATGGATTTCTCACCAACTCGCAGCAGAAACTCACAAGCAGCTTTGCCCCAAATACTTGCTGGTACACGCCAAATTCCACTATTATCGGTAGGCTTGTAAGGATAAGCTATTCGCCGATTGAGCAATTGAGCGCCTGTTTCCAAATTTCTGGACGGGAAATATAAAGCTGGTATTAACATCAGTTCATCCAGCTCCGAAACATTCTCAATTTTCTCCATAACGACAGGCTTTAACCAAAGCCAAGCCGATCGGGTTCGTTTTTGCTGAGTTTTTTTTGTCGGTGAAACACCGTTTAATACTTTTATTTGATGCAAAGAGGCAATTTTCCGGGAAAATTCATTCAACTGGGTACTCAATTCATTTCCGGAATCATACTGAATGCGTAAATAACTATACCCTTCTTGTTTGATTAATTTGATTAAAGCGAGTATCTGAGCTTGCAGACCCGGAAAGTAAAACTTCCAATTACTTCCCACAGGCGCATCAAGTAAAGAAAATGGCAAAACAGTTTGCAGATTGAGGCGTCTAACGGCTTCGGCATACTGCCCTTCCCAACCTACTAGAAATGGCGCAAGAACAAGAGCATTTGGGTTCTTTGCTAATTGTTTTTCCAATTTTAAAATTGCATCGCTCGGCGAATCGAAATAAACAATATTAACCGCCGCAATCGGTGCTCCATCTTCTCTAGCAGGACAGTTCTTCAATTCAGACGCTAACGCATCAGCTAAAACATTACTGCCCGGTTGGGGTAATAATCCTAAAATTGAAAAGCGCGAACCATCACTATGAGACGTGAGATCAATCCGGCTAAGATATTCGATTAGACTTAAAATTTCATCATCGGCCAAATCAAAGCGCGGCATAGCAGGATCGAGTTTTCTACCCGAAGCGGAAATTCCGGCACGCACCCCTTTTGCAAAACTTTCTTGATCATACGGTAACTCTGCTCCTCCCATATTCCGGCTTGCATAGGGTTTACTCAGATTGGCCCAGCGAATGTCTGCTGCACGGATAAATGATTCTCTACCGCCACGACCATTTTCCCCATGACAATTAATACAAGCCATTGCAGTCCCTTTAAGAATAAGATTACCGTGCAATGTTGCATTTACCTCTCTTCCGTCCCGTCCGATTCCGTGCTCATAAATTGAACGCCCCAACGCACTATCTTCCTCTGCAACTACTGCTTGGTGATGTATAAGAAAGCCCAATGCGCTTAAAATACACAATAATCGCACCATTTTCTCAGCCACTGCTTATCAGTGTTCCGCAAGACGCAATAAATCAGCAACAATCCGTTCGGGAGGAGAATCTGGCCGTAATTTTACCCAATGGGCATTTTGGGCATTTCCGGCAATCATCAGAGTACTATGATTTGAAGGATCATCTGTCCATTGCCCAAGACGATTCAGAATTTGTTGCAAAACAGTCTTCTCGGCTGTCAAAAAATACCACCCAGGAACATTTGCTTGCTGCTTCTCAGCAAATGCTTTCATCGCTTGCGGATCATCGCGCTCGGGATCGACTGACAGCGATAGAAAAAGGAACTTCGTACCGAACCGGTCACCGAGCTGATTACGAACCATCCGCAAACGTTGCGTTTGCATTGGACAAGCATCTTGGCAATGGGTAAAGATCACATTAATCAATACCACATGCCGGCTCAGAAGGTCGCTAAAAAAACGATAAGATTGCCCATGTTGATCCACTAACATTTCATCACCAAAATATTGCTGCGCCTTCTCCAAACGGCTTTTCGCGACTACGTCATCTTGTACCTGAGCAAGTACTGAAGATGATAATAGCCATAATAAAAGCGGAATTGTGATATGAGACATCAATCAATCCTGATTAAGATGTTTAATATAATACATCCAGCGCATCGACTATCGATTGGATCGGTGGAATTCCCACCCAGCGCAACCACTTTCCGTTATGCGGACTACCAGCGAGAATGACCGGCGGATGATCCTCGGGACGCCCTCCGGAAGGAATACCAAATGCCCTCAGTACCTGACTGACGTCAGCAGCTCTCCCAGTCAACCAATACCAGTGCGGCCCGGCATTTAGTTTTTTCGCGTATGCTTGTAACTTCTCGGGCGTATCATTCAGCGGGTCGACTGATATCGATACTAAAACAATCTCTTTCCCCAATTGACCTTGCAGCTGTTTCTCCAATGCTTGCAAGGTTGCGCTCAGGACTGGACAAACCGTTGAGCAAGTTGTGAAAACAAAATTAACTATGACAATCCGCTCCTCAAAAAATGTTGGAAAGCGTATCTCGCGATTCTCCCGATCACGCAACCAAACATCGGGCAACAATACCTCAGTCTTATGAGCTAATGCTTGTTTCTTACGATCATCGTTTTTTTCTGATGATTGCGGTTGCGCGCATGTGCTTCCCCATACCATCAATACAGCAACAAAAGTAACCAACCGAATAAACACCATCCTATTTAGAATTTTCAATCTCTATCGACCAGTACCGTGGAATAAACCGATTTAAGCGGCTTATCCCCTTCAACATAAATGTAATAACCGCCACTATTCATTAACTTGCCTTTCACAAACCATTCATCCTTTTTTTCAGGATCTTGCTGCAACGGCAATACCTCTGAAATACCGCCCGCAGATGAAACAATACGCAATTGTAAGCGCTTTAGTTTTCCACCTCCCTGTTGACCGGGCGCAACTCTTAGGCGGAAATCCAGCGGTGTTCCTTCCTTAACCTTCTGCACGCCTTCACTGATCCACTGCACGTCGATACTTTCTTCGGGTTGGGGTCTCGAGGAGGCTTCAACCAGAAAACCGAAACATTCGCGCAATGCAGGGGCCTCGCTGGTCAAAGCCAACACCATACGCCCGGCGGAAGGCAATCTCACCACCGCGGAATATTGTCCAGGCTTTACTTGCCGCAACCCTCGTTGCACTACCATGGCTGCCATCGGTGTATGGCCATACGTTCGCAGGCCGGCACTGGGAGCATTCATGCCTTCCATATAGTGATGCAGCGTGCGTTCTGATGGAGTTACAAAAAAGGCTCCAGAGCGATCCAGGGTAAGTGCCATGCTGGAAGCTCTGAGTAAATTCGTGGTTACAGCAAGCGCACTAGCACCGGCTGGCACGGACTTCAAAATTGGCTGCTGGCTATCAAGACTTGCCAGTGACAACAAACCAACTTGCTCATTTCTCAACGTCCTGATATATGCAAACTGCTCTGAGAACATCACGTCATAGGGTTGACCAGAGATCATCAAGCGATGTTTCTCCTTGCCGGATTCAGCGGCCAATACATGCAACAAATTCTGACTGGAGTTGAGAATCAACATATGCCGTCCATCCGGACTCAGTTTCGCAGATTCGATACCGGGTTTGAGCACCAGATAATCGACTGGGTTTCCCTCTCGATCATAGCGATGTATCCTTCCGGCTTTGGCATCGGTCACCCACAGCAATGAAGGATTTCCGGTATATACAAGCCCGAGTGGTTCGAAACCCAGATCCAGTTCACGAACAACTTGCAAGGTACCGTTATCGATGATTGTCAATACTTGACTTTGCCGGCTACTCACATAGGTAAATCGATCATCCGCAGAGAAGGCAAACTCATGATAACCGGGCGCTAATGCCATATGGGCAACTACTGTATCGTGAATCGTATCGACTACCGATACCGCGCTTTCTTCCCGATTGACCCCTATTTGCCCCACCCATAGCAGGCGTTCATCAGGTTGCAATGCTAATCGGGTTGGTTGCCCTGACAAGGAAATATGATCGATTACTTTTAGCGTCTGCAAATCCGCAATCGCTAATTTTTTTTCATTGGGAATAGCAGTATAGAGACGCATATCGTCGCTGGTCTTTACCCAGTCAAAACCCGGACCTTCCAGATGCATCGCCGTATACAAACTGCTTCGACCGCTAAAACTAACCGATGGATCCAACACCGAGATGCTCGGTTCGACGTCTAGACTCAGTACATAATAACCCGTCAAATCCAGCAACGGCCGCTGAATCAGATTCCCGCTCAAATACTTAGAAATACGCTGATTACAAACGGGAAGCGTTCCGGACATAATATCCGTCTCGCGATCTAACCAAGCACCAACACGCCAATTATTTAATGGCTGGTCATCCGCCAAACGCAGACCATCAAGCCATAAACGAACCAGTTGTCCAGCCTGCGGTACCGGCGGCGCATTTTCTTCAAGTGCTTCCATGCGAAGATGCACTCGAATTCCCTCATGCTCAATGCTCCGGTTTAAATATTCGAGCGTACCGGCTTGCACCGTTATCGTCAGCAGCAAGCCGGTAACAAAAACAAGTAGTCTCACTTTTTTATCCGGGTTTACAATTAGCCCGGAGTGCATCAGGTGCTAGAGGGATCAGCGACGGTAAAGACTCGACTCTGATTAACGCCCACAAACCATTGGTAATGCCAAATCCCGTATGATCACGCCACAGATAATCCCCCTTGACACCATGAGTACCGCCAGCACGCGGAAATACCATGTCGAAATGCGCCATTGGGGAAACACTTTCTTGACCGCCAAGATGCATCGCCATGGCATTTTCACCGATGCATTTCGCTGGCACGCCCCAGTCAACCGGACGTGATCCAATCGGGAATGAACCACTAGAACTCACAAATACACGTTCCGCTAAATAAGGGTCGCGCGGCCAGCTGTGTCCATGAAGTTCCATCGTCGATGCACGTCCTACTCCGGTTGGCATCAGCGCCCGGATACGCATCTCCTGACCGGCATAAGCTGTCATGACCGGTACATAGGGTTCGCCCACCTTCTTCACATCGGCACTGATTACCGTACCGCCCGTACCGGCAGGCCCCACTGTACGATTACTGCAGCAATCATTACTGAATGCCTGCCATGCGCTGGCAGCTCCGCCGAAACCTTCTTTCCCGAACGGTGCATCCGGCGGTAAGCCATAGCGGAACCACATTGGCTCAGCGCCGTAGTTAATTGCCATATGGCCGGAATCATGCGCATCTTCTGGTGCTGTCTGCTGCGAATTCTCATTCGCTTCTTCTTTCTCGGCAGCCAAATTAGCCACTGCTGAACCATCGACATACCGCAAATTCAGTCCTTTTTGATGAACCATTACCAGATCGCGGAAGAATCGCCAATTTGAATTGAAAGGCGGTCTGCGTTCACCTGCGGGATAGAACACAGTTGCCGTTGCACGCGTTGCAC
>Ga0209573_1000452_pt1 | contig 88535 bp, 76 predicted proteins | sample TNRBio252014_DNA_FD_185870 | JGI IMG/M metagenome (GOLD analysis project Ga0209573, IMG submission 185870) | Wastewater treatment Type I Accumulibacter community from EBPR Bioreactor in Madison, WI, USA - TNR Reactor_6/25/2014_ DNA (SPAdes)... | ecosystem: Engineered > Bioreactor > EBPR >... | reverse complement strand
GCGGGAGTACGACCTGCTGGCCCTGCTGGTGACGCACGCCGGCCGCGTGCTCACCCACCAGTTCATCTTGCGCGAGGTGTGGAAGGCGCCGACCGACGTGCAGTACCTGCGCATCTACATCAAGCAACTGCGGCAGAAGATCGAGCCGGACCCGCAGCAGCCCCGCTACATCAGCACCGAGACGGGGGTGGGATATCGCCTTCGCGAGGCCGACTGAAGCGGGCGCCGGGGGAATGAGCCGCCGCGGTGCCGCGGCTCATCCGTCGTGACAAACGCTCGGCCGCGCTTCAGGCGACCAGCCAGTCTCCGCTCGCGCCGCCGGCGTCGACGGCCTCGACGGCCTCGACGGCGACGGTGTCGGTCTGCGCAAACGCGTCTTCTTCCAGGGCGCTCAGGTCCAGCGTCGGGGCTTGCAGGTCCGCTGGAGCCGTGGCACCGCCCTCGAACTGCAAGAGGCCCAGTTGCAGCAACGGGTCGGCACCGAAGAGACCGGGCGCCGCATCGTCGGTGAGCACGAGGCCGGTACCGTCGCCGTCATGGCTTGGGTCTTCGACGGGGGACAGCAGGCCGACCTGACCGGGCACGCCCCCCGCGGACACGGGCTGCCGTATTTCGATGATACCGTCGATCGGCACGTCGCCGGTGGTGAGGACCGTCGTCGACGCCCCATTCGGCCACACAACCCGCAACTCACTGATGGCCGTATTTCCCCCGAGGCCGAAGTGCAGCAGTGGGCTGTCCTGCGCCTCGATATGCTGGCCGCCGACCGCCTCGCGGTACTGTGTTTTTCCACCGGCGGTGACATAGACCTTGGCGCCGATGGCATCGGCATTGGCGCCGAGCGGATCGCCGTCGAGCTGCGCGCCCTTCAGCCGCACCTCCAGCCAGTGGTTGCTGTTGGGGATGTTGCGGAAGAGTTGGGCCGGCCCGTCCTGCAGCGCGTTGTACGGCGGGTTGGCGCCGCCGGCGAGGGTGACGATGTCGAGGAAGCCGTCCTGGTCGTAGTCGGCGACGGCGACGGCGCCGCCGGTGCCGAGCGTGGTGCCGACCGCACCTTGGGCGACGGTGCGAACGAAAGTGCCATCGCCTCGATTGAGCAGCAACAGATTGCCGCGGTTGAGGGCCGGCGTCGCCTGATCGACGTAGATGTCGACATCGCCGTCGTTGTCGAAGTCCCCGGCAGCGCAGTTGCGGCCGTAGACGCTGATCTTTGCGACTCCGGATGAGACGCTCGCATCGCGGAACCGGGTGCCGTCGTTGAGCAGCAACTGATCGGGTGCATCGGGCGGGTTGAGGACCACGCCCCGGGCCTGCAGCCCGGTGATCGGCGCGGTCGAGTTGATGATGACACCGCGTGACGGAAAGCCGGGGAACGAAGAGGCCCGCGGGACGACGACGTAGTCCCACTCGCCGTTGGCGACGTCGTAGCCGATGTACACGCCCGCGGTCGTCAGCGGCGCCAGCCCCTGGTCGTTGGTGGTGGACAGTGAGAAGCTGAAATCCTTGGCGTCGGTGAACGGATTTCGGCCCGTGGCGCCGACATGCACCATCGACAGGTTCACGGCCCCGTCCGGGGCCGGAAACACGACGCTCGGGATACCGGCGGTCTTGAAGGAGAATGCCTTCTGCTGTCCCGCGTCGGTGAAGTAGGTCCTGATCTGATGTGGATTACGAAGAGCCACTTCGTCCACCACGCCGCTTCGGGTCAGGTAGATGTCGGGGTCGAGATCGTTGTCGAAGTCGGCGATGACGGCATCGTCGAACACCGGCGTGGGGATACCGGATAACCAGGTCGGGCGGATATTCGTCCAATTTGCGTCCCGGGTATTCAAGATCTCTCCGAATGCACCGTAACGGGCGAGGATCAGTTCCTGCGAGCCGTCGCCGTCCAGATCGGCGGTGAGCGGTGTGCCGGCACTGACCTTCAGCCCGACGTCGGCCGTCGTTTGAACGAACGTACCCGGGCTGTCCTGCCGGAAAACCATCGTGTCAGGGAACGTTCCGATCGGTAGGAACGTCAGCCGGTCGGCGCCGTAGAAAATGTCCAGCAGGCCGTCGCGGTCGTAGTCCATCCACAGAAGATTTCTGCCGAGGGTATACGCATTCGGAACAATCAATCCTGCGGCGGTGTCTATATTGTTGAGATGTCCGCTGTCATTCCTGAACAGTCCTATGGGACTACCAAATTCTGTCGAATGTGCAATCGCCATATCTTGGTCGCCATCATTGTCGAAGTCCGCCCACTTCGATCCATGATAGTCGCGATTCAGACGCTGGACGTCGGTCGAGGTGACGTTGGTAAATTTTCCAGAGTTATTGTTCACGTATAGTGTTACGTTTTCCGCTCCACGTACCTGCGTATGCGGGTTATGTTTGCTGATCCACAGGTCCAAGTCACCATCACCGTCGACATCGCCCCATGAGGCCGACCAGGTTTGTCCCGCGTAGACGATCCCCGCCGAATTCGTCACATTCTGAAACGCCATAGCTCCCTCCCTGGCCTTGGTCGATAAAGTCTCCACTTACGGTGACCGACTGAGTGCTCGGTCGTACAGACGTCGTGCAGCCGCACTCGGCCGCGATGAAAATCGGCAACCCGCTGCCACTCTGCGTTTCGAAAGGCCCCAGCCCACGACGGAATACTGACACAGAACGAGAGAACCCCCTACCAATCCTGAAGGGTTTCCGAGTTACTACGGCTTGATCAGATCACCCATTACACCTTGAATAAGACGGGTGACCTGTTCCCAGCAATTTTCCTGCCGCCTGCTCTAAACAATCTCATCATACCATTTCGCTGCATAGAATTTCCAGACAACTTTCTGTCCGTCCTTCGAACGGACGCGTGTGAATTCTCCAAGAGACAATAAAAATCGGCACCTTCAGTCGGTGAATACTACCAAATGGTCGAGTCAGCCACCGGACATAGCAATCTCAGGTTGAGTGCTGGGTGGGCGCTATTCTCTTTTGGGTCATTAGCTCCGGGAACACCCGCCGCCGGTCGGAGAGGCTTGTGAGCCGGGCGCTTGGAGTTGCCTGATGCGGCCCGGAATGGAGGGGCCGGCCCGTTATCCCAAGCGTCTCGATCGTTTCAATCCTGCGCCGCACTTCGGCGTCAGGCGACGCGTGCGTCGAGAGTCGGTCGGCGGTGCGCGCATTTTTTGGTGGGCCGGAGTGAGAACATGAACCGACACAGGCGCCGGCGAATGCGACATCGCCCGGCCGCCTGTGCCGTGGCGGGGTGTCGGATCGGGGCATCCCGTCCGGCCGGTCGGCCTTCTTTGCGCCGGGAGAGCCCAGGCGGACCAGAGCCCGCCCGGGTGCCGTGCCGCGCTTCAGATCGACAGGCCGGCGGGGCCGGTGACCAGCATGCGGACCAGTTCGGCCTGGCGGAACGTGCCCGTTTTGCCGAAGATTTGCTTCAGGTGCTTACGTACCGTCTCGTAGGCGATGCCCAGGCGCTCGGCGATCTGTTCCAGCCGATGGCCGCTGGCGAGCAGCGCCGCCACCCGCGACTCCGCCCGGCTCAACCCGTACAGCCGGGCGATCCGGGTCTGGTCGAAGATCACCGGCCGCTCCGGGTCGCCGATGAACAGCAGCGCCGCCGGCGCCGGTTCGCCTCCGCCGTCGGTTTCCTCGAGCGGCAGCAGCATCACCGTCAGCGGCCGCTGCGATGCCTGCCGCGGCACGGGGAGCATCGCGACGTCGTCGACGCCGGAACGGGCGCCGGACTCGCGTGGCCGCTCGATCAGGTCGCGCAGCTTGATCCGGCGCGTGCCGATATCGGTCGCCAGGACGCCGTCGACGGTGGTCAGCCCCATACCGCTGTCGATGGTCGCCCGCGCGAACGGATTGGCTTCGATCACCCCGCCGTTGCGATCGAGCACGACGACGCCGATGGGCAGTGCGTCGATCGCCCGCAGGACCGCTCGCTCGACCGAGCGGAGGTGACGGGTTCCCGAACCGGCTTCCAGGGCCCGGCCGAGCGTCGGTGACAATGCTTGCAACTCGTGCACGATATCTTCTCCAAAGTCGGCCTTGCCATCGCGCCGCGCCAGGACGAGCAGAGAGATCGTGCTGCCACGGCGGTCGATGACGAGGAAAAGGTGATGCAACAGGCCCGTTGACCGCATCCAGTTGCGGTAGAACGCCGACGCCTTCAGTGTCTCTGCGCCGACGATGTCGCTGCCCCGGACGACGGGAGTGCCGTTGCGGAACGGCGCCTCCGACCGGAGCCAGGGATTATTGCGGCTGTGGGTTCGGCGGTAGCTGAACTGTGCATCCACCGGAATTCCCACCGCGCGTTCGAACCGGCCGGAACCCTGCTCGAAGTCGTGAACGAGAAGTCCCACGGCTTCGGCGTTCGCCCACTCGCCGATCGTCAGGAGTGCTTGCGGCATCAGGGCGAGATCGAGGCTCGCATCATAGAAATCCGCCACAATCTTCAGGGGAATGGTGCCCATCGCCGGTGCAATATCCTTGCAATTCGATGGGAACTTTACGCAACAAGGGGGGTCGCTTCTGTGACCGGCATCACAACTGTTACGAGTAGGCAGCCTCATGGGTCCGATGGGTCAGCGAGGAAAAGGGACGTCACCCGCAGACTATGCCCGCCCAGAAATTGAAGAATGATTTACATCACAGAAGGTTGCGCGATCGTGGAAATTTGGCTACGTGGGATGCGACGCGCGCGCGCGCGCAGGCCGGTCGCCCACGCCCGCACCGCTTCCGGCGCGCTCGCTGGAAAACAACCGATGGGCGACCGCACCAACGCCCTGCCGCGCCCCGGCCACTGGCTTGCTCTGCTGCTGGCCATCGCGTGCTGCGCCTGCAGCTACCGCGGCCGGGACGACGCCCTGTCGCAGCGCTTCACTTGGTTCAGCTACCTGAACGGCGAGGATATCCGCGCCCGCTGCGTCCCCGGGGCGATCGACCGCTATCGCTTCGTCTACAACGGCGTCTACATCCGCCAGGCCCGCACCTACGACATCGCGCCGACGGAAACCGCCGGGCAGTACCTGCTGAAGGCGCGCGTCCTCGGCCCGTCCGACCTCAGCCGGGTGGAGATTGTCGATCCGATCACGACGATCATCGAGGATCCGCTCGACCTGCTGGCGCCGTTCGCCGGCCGGAAAGCGAGCCTCGGGCTGAGCGGGCGGGATATCGACACGCTCGTCGCCAGCCTGACCGAGAGCGGCTTCTTCCAGCCGGCACCGAAGGGGCTTTATCTGCGGTCGGAGGATTTCTTCTGGGTCGGCGTGGCCTGCGTCGGCGGGCGCATGGCCTTCAACGCCTGGCGCTGGCCGTCGCGCGGTTTCGACGCGCTGACGTTTCCCCGGCTGCTGTTCACGTGGGATCAGACCGGCATCCCGGTCGAGCCGCCGCGCAGCCTGTCGCCGTTCGAGATCTACGGGCAGACCAACCCGGAAGGGAAGTACCCGCAGTTCAACCTGACGGTGGGCGAGGACGGGTTCCGAGGCGTGGGCACGCTGTTCTGACCGGGGCGGACAACATTGGAGAGCCCCCCTGGTTCGCCTCGCTGATCGATCGCCGCGTTGGCAGGCTCCGGTGAAGCGTCAGTTACGATCTTGGCAGATGCGCGATTATCGACGTATCATAATTGCGTTATTGGGGAATTCGGGTCCGTATTCTCGGAATAGGAGAGCAGTGTTCCGCGCCTCGGTCCCAAGACCGGGATACTTGCCATGGGAGGGAGCAAAACAATGCGCATACTCGAGAAACTCGGTGCCCAGTGGCGGATGCCGGCCCGGACCGCCGCGCTACGGCTGGCGATGCTGGTTCTGGCGGTGATCGCGAGCGTATCCGCGGCGTCGGCGCAGGGGCCGATCCTGGTCGGGAGCACGTCGTGGTCGCATGAGGAACCGCAATCGAACCGCGGACTCGCCTATGATGGGACCTACTATTATATCGGCCAGATCGTCAAGAACCCGAGAATCGACATCTACAGCGACACGGGGTTCATAAAGTCCATCCCCGTCCCGGCCGGCGTGGATTGGCTGTTCCCGCACGGCGTGGCGGTCGACGGTCACCAGCAGAAAATCTGGGCGACCGACTATTTCGGCAGGACGATCTTCGAGTTCGACTTCGCGACGGGGTCTTTGATCCGCAAAATACCCTCGCCGATCCCCGCCAATCCTTTGCGGCTCGCTTACGATCCGGTTTCCCAGACCCTGTGGATGACGGGATACGGCAATCCGAGAGTTTACAACGTCAGTCTGCAAGGCACGATCTTGTCGTCTTTCACGACGTCCGGCTACGGCGTCGGCAAAGCGATCGCCGTCGACGGCTTCGGCAATCTTCTCGTCGGTGATGGTGAGAACGGTGGAGACGGTGGTGTGACGCTTCTGCGCCGGTATTCTCCGACCGGCGCTGTCCTCGAAGAGTTTCCCGACTTCGGCTCGCAGTGGGACATCGCAACGAATGTCAACGACCGGGACGCCGGCTTCTTCCGCACCGGCCCTGCGTTCTTCAACCCGGCGACGGGTCGGGACGAATACCGCATCGAACACTACGCCTTCGGCGAGCCCTTCCAGGCGATGCGGGTCGTCAAGGTCGACCTGAGCTACGCGCCGCCGCCGGCTCAGTCCGTCAACCCGGCTGGCTTCGAGACGCTGGCCATCGCCGGCATCATCCGGCCCGGCGCCGGCAGCGACGGCATCGACCCGCCGGCCGAACAGGTGACCCTGGCGGTCGGCGACTGGAGTGCGACGCTCCCCGCGGGTTCGTTCGTCGTCCGCGAGTCCGGCGCCTGGGGCTTCAACGGCCCCGCCGGCGGCGCCCACCTCGGCATCTGCCTGACGCCGCGCACCGACGGCGGCTACGCCTACCACATCCAACTGAAACGCCGCCTACCCGCCCGGTTCGACAACCCGGTCCGCGTCAAAATCGCCATCGGCGACGACCACGGCGAAACGTCGAAGACCGTATACGGAACCCTTACGAAAGAACCCACTTCGACAGCCGGCGGCGGAAGCTGATCGGGACGCCGAGCGTGCAGCCTTCGGCGTTCGGGCGCGCTCCCGTGCCGCGATTTCGAACAAAGACTAAACTTTGGGAGGGGCTGATGATGCGCATACTTCAGAACTTGTCGACTTCAACAGCGCGCATGGCCGCGCTGTGGCTGGCGTGGCTGGTACTCGCGGTGATCATTACCGAATCCTCGGCATCTGCTCAGCAGGCGATCCTGGTCGGGAGCACGTCTTGGTCGCACGAGGAGCCGGAACTGCTCCGCGGACTCGCCTACGACGGGACCTACTATTATATCGGCCAGATCGTCAACAACCCGAGAATCGACATCTACAGCGACACGGGGTTCGTAAAGTCCATCCCTGTCCCGCCCGGCGTGGATTGGCTGTTCCCGCACGGCGTGGCTGTCGACGGTCACCAGCAGAAAATATGGGCGACCGACTATTTCGGCAGGACGATCTTCGAGTTCGACTTTGCGACGGGGTCTTTGATTCGCACTATACCGTCGCCGATACCTGCCAATCCCATATCACTCGCTTACGATCCCGTTACCCAGACCCTGTGGATGACGGGTTGGAACCATCCGAGTGTTTTCAACGTCAGCCTGCAAGGCACGATCTTGTCGTCTTTCACGACGTCCGGCTACGGCATTGGAAGAACGGTCGCCATCGACGGCTCCGGTGATCTTCTCGTCGGCGGTGGAGACGGTGACGTGTCGTTTCTGCGGCGATATTCTCCGACCGGCGTCGTCATCGAAGAGTTTCAGGGCTTGGCCTCAAATTTGCAGATCGCCACGAATGTCAACGACCGGGACGCCGGATTCTTCCGTAACGGCCCGACGTTCTATAATCCGGCGACCGGGCGGGACGAATTCCGCATCGAGCACTACGCGTTCGCCCAACCCTTCCAGGCGATGCGTGTCGTCAAGGTCGACCTGAGCTACGCCCCACCGCCGACCCAGGCCGTCAACCCGAGCGGCTTCGAGACGCTGGCCATCGCCGGCATCATCCGGCCCGGCGCCGGCAGCGACGGCATCGACCCGCCGGCCGAACAGGTGACCCTGGCGGTGGGCGACTGGAGTGCGACGCTCCCCGCGGGTTCGTTCGTCGTCCGCGAGTCCGGAGCCTGGGGCTTCAACGGCCCCGCGGGAGGCGCCCGCCTCGGCATCTGCCTGACGCCGCGCACCGACGGCGGCTACGCCTACCACATCCAACTGAAACGCCGCCTGCCCGCCCGCTTCGACAACCCGGTCCGCGTCAAGATCGCCATCGGCGACGACCACGGCGAAGCCGCCAAGACAGTCTACGGGACCCTGACGAAAGCCGACGCCCCGGCTGCCGCCGGCGGAAGCTGATCGAGACAGTGGGCGCGCCGGCACGACGCCGGTAGCGCCAAACGAGGAATCCGCGGCCGAGGGCCTACGAGGCGCCCTCTGCCGTGGCCCCGGCGACGACGGCGCGTTTGACCCGTGAGGCCGGCTCCCCGTAGCGGCTGAGCATATCCCCCGGTCCCGGCGAAACGCGCCGGACCCAGTACAGCTTTTCGTCCTCGAAACCGCTCCGCGGGCTGGGGCTTTCGTTGCCGATCGGCGGTGTCCCGGATGCCAGTTCCCAATCGGCGGCATAGCGCCGTGCCAAGGCTGCGGTCGGCGCCTCGACGATCACCTCGCTCCAAACCTTGCGGTCCTGCCAGCGCGCGTCATCCGGGGACGCGATCGGTGTCAACCGCCAGAGGGACATCATATGCGGGGAACGTCGGACCGATCGGCCGGTTCCGCCTCGCCGGACACGGACCGTAGCCGACGACGGACCGGCGGCGGCGCAAAAAAAGGGCGGTCCGCAGACCGCCCGCAGTCGAAGGCGCCAAACCGGGATAGCAGAGGGGAGGCCAGCGCCCGCATGACAAACGCCGGCTCCGCCCGTGCGTTCCCGGCCGGCCGCGAGATCTCAGTGTGGGTCCGGGCGACCTGGGCGATGTACTTTTCGTCGACCCCAGGCACCTGAGGCGGACGCTCACGCCCTCGCCGGTCGGGCGGCGCCCGCCCGCACCGGTCGTCAATCCGGCCACATCCCGTGTACGATCGGCGTCGAGGTCAGGTCGCCCGCGGCGAGCGACACGTGGCGGATGCGCCGTCGGTTCCACGTGTAAGTGACGTGCACCGATCCGTCCCGCCCCTGGATGATCGCCGGATAGGAGAACTCGCCGCGCTCGTGTTCCAGCACGGCCACCGCCTGCCAATGCACTCCGTCTTCGCTCAGCGCGAGATTGAGCGGTGAGCGGCCCATCTGCGAATGGTTGTAGACCAGGAGGTGGCGGCCACAGGCCAGCGTCGCCGCGTCGATGCCGCTGTCGGGGTTGGGCAGATCCGTCGCCAGCAACTCCGTCCACGTCTCGCCGCCGTCTTCGGACCAGCATTCGCCGATCGTGCCCTGCCGCGTCCGGCACAGCATCTGCAGCCGGCCGTCCGGGTGGGTCAACACGCACGGCTGAATCGCCGCGAAGCCGCGGCCGTCGTTCAGGGAGCGCGAACGCCGCCACGTCCGGGCGGTGAGGTCACACCATTCGACGTGGATGCGCCAGCGCCCCTGCTCGTCCGACGACGGGCAGAGCAGCCGGCCTCCCGGCAACTCGACCGGCTTGTTCTTGATCGGCCCGAGGATGGTCTCCGGCAGCCGGCGCGGCTCCGACCACGAGCGACCGCAATCGGCCGAGGTCATCACCATTCCCCACCAGCGGCTGGGGCTCGGCCCGAGCTTGTAGAACAGCAGCAGCGGTCCGGCGCCGGGCTGGAACAGCACCGGGTTCCAGCACGGGTGGCGGCGGCGCAACGTGACGCGGCCGTCCGCCACCTCCACCGGGTTGAGCCAGCGGCCGTCCTCGAAGCGGGAAACCCAGATGCCGACGTCACCGTGGCCTTCCCGGCTTCCGGCGAACCACGCGGCGATCAGCCCGTCGTTCGTCTCCGCGATGGTCGAGGCATGGGCGGCCGGGAACGGCGCGTGATCGAAAATGAACTGGGCCTGCATCGGGCTCGCCGCTCCCTTCCCTGCTGACGTCGCCGTGGTCCGTCTCAGCGCCGGGTCTTCTTCGGCCCTTTTCGCACCGGCTTGCGTTCCGCCTTCGCGCGCGCGCGGCCACGCTTCCGCTCGCCGCGGAGGCCGCCCATGAGCTGGAAGATGGCGCCGCCGGTCAGCGGGTTGGCCTCGACCACCAGCGCGTCGACCGCGTCGCCGAGCCGGAAGGTCAGGCCGTGGCTGCGACCGATCAGGCAGTGGGCGCCTTCGTCGTGCATGTAGTAGTCGTCGGGCAGCGTGCTGATCGGCACGAGGCCGTCGGCGCCCGAGTAATCGAGGGCGACGAACAGGCCGAAGCGGGTGACGCCGGTGATCCGGCCGGGCATCACCTTGCCCACCCGCTCGAACAGCCACACCGCGGTGAAGCGGTCGACCGCGTCCCGCTCGGCGGCGGACGCCCGGCGCTCGGTCCGCGAGATGTGCTCGGCGATGCGCGGGAAATCTTCGCCGTCGCCGGACAGGCCGCCGTCGCCGGCACGCAACGCCGTGATCAGCGAACGATGCACCATCAGGTCGGCGTAACGGCGGATCGGCGAGGTGAAGTGGCAGTAGCGGCGGAGAGCCAGGCCGAAGTGGCCGATGTTGTTCGGATCGTAGGCCGCCTGCGCCTGGCTGCGCAGCACCACCTCGTTGACCATCCGCGCCTCGGGGCGGCCGGCGACGCGCTCCAGGATGCGGTTGAAGTCGCGCGGCCGCAGTACCTGACCGCGGGCCAGCCGCAGGTCGAGCGTCTCCAGGAACTCGCGCAGGCTCTCCAGCTTCTCCTGGCTCGGCTGATCGTGCACCCGGTACATCGCCGGCGCCTTGCGCGCCTCCAGCATCTCCGCCGCGGCGACGTTGGCCGCGATCATGAATTCCTCGATCAGCTTGTGGCTGTCCAGCCGCTCGCGGGTCTCGATGCCGGCGACGCCGCCTTCCGCATCGATCAGCACGCGCCGCTCCGGCACCTCGAGTTCGAGAACCCCGCGCTCCCGCCGGCCCTTCCACAACGCATCGAACGCACCGTAGAGCGGGGCGATGATCGGCTCGACGAGATGGGCCACGTCCGGGTCTGGATTGCCGTCCCGCGCCGCCTGCACCTGCCGGTAGGTCAGCCGAGCAGCGGAGCGCATCATCGCCCGTTCGAAGCGATGGCGCAGCAAGGTGCCGCCCGAGTCGATCCACAGGTGGGCGGCGAGGCACGGGCGATCCTCGCTCGGCACCAGCGAGCACCAGCCGTTCGAGAGTTCGTGCGGCAGCATCGGCACGACCCGGTCCGGGAAGTAGACGGAGTTGCCGCGATCCAGGGCCGAGCGGTCCAGCGGGCTGCCCTGGCGCACGTACCAGGCGACGTCGGCGATGGCGACAACGAGATGCCAGCCGCCCGGATTGCCGTCGTCGGCGTCCGGCTCCGCCCAGACGGCGTCGTCGTAGTCGCGCGCATCCTCGCCGTCGATGGTCACCAGCGGCAACTCGCGCAGGTCGACCCGGCCGGCCAGCGGCGCCTGCTTGGCCGCGGCGGCCGCTGCCAGCACCTCGGGCGGAAACTCGTGCGGGATTTCGTGGTCGTGGATGGTGATGAGCGAGATCGAGCGCGGCCCGGAGGTGGCGCCGAGGCGCTCGACGACGCGCGCCTGCTTGAGGCCCAGCGGTCGGCCCGGCTGCACCTCGACCCAGACCAGTTCGCCGGCTTCCGCGCCCATCGAGGCTTCCGCCGCGAGCAGGAACTCGGTCTTCGCCCGCTTGTCGACAGGGGCGATGCGCAGATGGTCGCCGACGCGGGTGACCACGCCCAGCGTGCGGTCCTGCGCCGCCGTGAGCCTGCGCATCGGCCGCGCTTCGTAGGTGCCTGGCTCGGTTTGCTTGAGGCGCGCCAGAACCCGCTCACCGATGGCGTAGGCCGCACGGCTGCGGCGCTCGGGTGCGACGAAGATCAGCGGCGGCGGGCCTTCGGTCCAGTTGAACGGGCGCGCCGTGGTCTCACCGTCGGTATCGACGCCGGTGATTTCGATCACCGCCACGCTCGGCAACACGCCCGGCTCCTGATACCGCCGGCCGGGCCCGGTGCCCAGCGCGCCGGTCGCCTCCATTTCCTTCAACAGGACACGCAGCGCGGTCTTCTGCTCGGCGTTCAGGCGGAAGGCGCGGGCGATCTCGCGCTTGCCGACGCGCGTCTCGCTGACGCGGATGAACTCGATGATCTGGTCCCGCGTGGGAAACGGCGCGGCCTTCGGCTTGCCGCCGATCACCATGCGCGTGGCGAGCGTGCGGTCATGCGGACCCTGCCTTCGACTTGCGCCGCGCCGCCGGGGCTTCCACAGCCGCGGCTTTCGCCGGGACGAGCTTCGGCGGAGCGGTCTTCACGGCGGTGGCCTTCACGGCGGTGGCCTTCGCCGGGACCGGTTTCGCCGACGCGGGTTTCGCCACGGCGGTTTTCGCAGAGGCGGCTTTCGACCGCGGCGCCTTCGCCGGGCGCTTCGTCCCACCGTCGCGGCCGGCCTTCTCCGCCAGCAGCGCCACGGCGGCATCGAGTTCGAGCGTCTCCGCCTCGGTGCCGGCCGGCAGCGTGGCGCGAACGCCGCCGTGCTCGACATAGGCACCGTAGCGGCCGGCCTTCAACACCACCGGCTTGCCGTCGGCCGGATGGTCGCCGACGCTCTTGCCCTTCGCCTTCCCGGGCCGGGCCTGCGCCAAAAGATCGCAGGCGCGGTTGAGGCCGATTTCCAGCACGTTGTCGTCGCCCTTCAACGACACGTAGACGTCGCCGGCGCGCAGATAGGGGCCGAAACGACCGAGCCCGGCGGAGATTTCCTGGCCGGTCTCCGGGTGCTGGCCGAGCGAGCGCGGCAGCGCCAGCAGCGCCAGCGCCTGCGACAGATCCAGCGTCTCGGGATCGAGGCCGCGCGGCAGCGAGATGCGCTTGGGCTTCGGGGCTGCCACAGCCTCGCTCTTGGCTTTGCTCGTGCGCTTCTTCTTCGGCTTCGCCTCGGCCGCAGCCTCGGGCGCCAGCGTCGCAGGCGCAGCCACTGCCGCCGGCGCCGCGGCCGCACCGTCGCCGGCGCCGTTGCCGGCCGCGGCCTCGCCCAGTTGCACGTAAGGACCGTACGGGCCGTTGCGCAACGTCACCGGCAGGCCGGTCGCCGGATCGTCTCCGAGCGGACGGCCGCCGTTGCCGATCGCGCCGGCCTGGCGCGCGTCATCGGCCGTCGCCGGCACCAGCGGGCGGGTGTAGCGACACTCCGGATAGTTGGAGCAGCCGATGAACGCCCCGAACTTGCCGAGCTTGAGGCCGAGCCGGCCGGTGGCGCAGGTCGGGCAGGTGCGCGGATCGGCGCCGCCCTCGACCTCGCGGAAGAAATGCGGGCCCAGCAGCCGGTCGAGCGCGTCCAGCACCTCCTTGACGCGGAGCCCGGAGGTGTCGTCGACCGCCGAGGAAAAGTCCGTCCAGAAGTCGCGCAGCAGCGTCTTCCAGTCGAGCCGCCCGCCCGAGACGTCGTCGAGCCTGTCCTCCATGTCGGCGGTGAAGCTGTAGGCGACATAGCGCTCGAAGAAACTCTCGAGGAACGCCGTGACCAAGCGGCCGCGGTCTTCGGGAATGAAGCGGCGGCTGTCCAGGCGGACGTACTTGCGGTCCTGCAGCACCGAGATGATGCTGGCATAAGTCGAGGGCCGGCCGATGCCGAGCTCCTCCAGCCGCTTCACCAGGCTCGCCTCGGTGAACCGCGGCGGCGGCTGGGTGAAGTGCTGCTCCGGCGTGACACTCACCCGCTCGAGCGCTTCGTCGCGGACCACATCCGGCAGGATGCGCTCGCCGTCCTCGCCGACCGGTGCGTTGGCCGGGCTCTTCTCCGACTCCGGATCGTCACGGCCTTCGCGGTAGACCCGCAGGAAGCCGTCGAACGCGATCACCGAGCCGGTGGCGCGGAAGATCACCTGCCGGTCGGCGGACGCGATGTCGACGGCGACCTGATCGAGGATGGCGGATTCCATCTGGCTCGCCAGGGTCCGCTTCCAGATCAGCGCGTAGAGCCGGCGCTGGTCGTTGTCGAGGAACGCCGTCACGTCGCCCGGGCGCCGCGCCAGGTCGGTCGGGCGGATCGCCTCGTGCGCCTCCTGCGCGTTCTTCGCCTTGGTCTTGTACAGGCGCGGCTTCTCCGGCACGTAGCGCGCGCCGTACTCGCGGTCGATGACCTTGCGCGCGGTGGCGATCGCCTCCGCGGACATCTGCACGCCGTCGGTCCGCATGTAGGTGATCAGGCCGACCACTTCGCCGCCGATCGAGACGCCCTCGTACAGGCGCTGCGCCACCCGCATGGTGTGGCTGGCGCTGAAGCCCAGCTTGCGCGAGGCCTCCTGCTGCAGGGTGGAGGTGACGAAGGGTGGCGCCGGATGCCGGCGGACCTGCTTGCGCTCGACCGAGGCGACGGCGAAGCTGCGTTCCTCGGCCGCGCGCACGGCGGCTTCGGCCTTGGCCTGGTCGCCCAGATCGAACTTGTCCAGCTTGCGGCCGTCGAGGTGCGTCAGCGCCGCCGTCAGGCTCTCGCCGGTCTCCTTGCGGAATACCCCCTCGACACTCCAGTACTCGCGCGACCGGAAGTTCTCGATCTCGGATTCCCGCTCGCAGATCAGCCGCAGCGCCACCGATTGCACGCGCCCGGCGGACCGGCTGCCCGGCAGCTTGCGCCACAGCACCGGCGACAGGGTGAAGCCGACGAGGTAGTCGAGCGCACGCCGCGCGAGGTAGGCCCGCACCAGTTCGCCGTCCAACTCGCGCGGGCGGGTGAAGGCGTCGACGATGGCGGTGCGCGTGATCTCGTTGAACACCACCCGCTTGATATCGACGCCCTTCAGCGCATTCTTCGCCTCGAGCACCTCGCAGACGTGCCAGGAGATGGCCTCGCCTTCACGGTCGGGGTCGGTCGCGAGATAGAGGTGTTTCGCGCCGCGGAGCGCGTCGGTGATCGCCTTCAGGTGCTTGCCGGCGCGGGCGTCGATCTCCCAGTCCATCGCGAAATCGGCGTCGGGGCGGACCGAGCCGTCTTTGGCGGGCAGATCGCGGACATGACCGTAGGAGGCGAGGACGGTGTAGCCGTCGCCCAGGTACTTGTTGATCGTCTTCGCCTTCGACGGCGACTCGACGATCACCACGTCCATCGGCAGCCTCCGAAAGTCACGCTGTCAGGGAAACCCGGTTTCCCGGGTGGCGCTCCAAGCGACCCGCAAGCTCCCATTCCAGCAAGATGGTCGAGACCAGAGCGGCGGACAATTGGCAGGTGCGAACGATTTCGTCAACCGCGACCGGTACCGGCGACAGCGTTTCCGCCACGGCGCGCCGGGCGTGGTCGTCGTCCTCTTCGGCCGGCGAAACGAGGAAGGGGGGCGCTTCGGCGACGAAGGAGGCCGGCATCGAAGCCCCTTCGGGCGAGCCGAGCACGGCCAGGACATCCGCCGCGCTCTCGGTCAGCACGGCGCCCTGGCGGATCAGGTCGTTGCAGCCGCGGGCCCGCGGATCTAGCGGCGAGCCCGGCACCGCGAACACCTCGCGCCCCTGTTCGGCGGCCATTCGCGCCGTGATCAGCGAGCCGGAGCGCAGGTTCGCCTCGACGACGACGACGCCGCGCGACAGGCCGGAGATCAGCCGGTTGCGCCGGGGGAAGTGCCGCGCCTGCGGCGCCATGCCGGGCGGGGCCTCCGAGATCAGCGCGCCGCTGCGGGCGATCTCGGCATAAAGAGCAGCGTTTTCCTGCGGATAGCAGACATCGACGCCGCCGGCGAGCACCGCCACCGTGCCCGTCGGCAGCGCCGCCGCGTGCGCCTGCGCATCGATGCCGCGCGCCATGCCGGAGACGACGACGAAGCCGGCGCGCCCCAGGTCGCGGGCGAGATCGATCGCCATCCGGCGGCCGACCGCCGACGCGTTGCGGCTGCCGACCACGCCGATGGCGGGCCGTAGAGGCAACGTCGCGTCCCCGATCAGCGAGAACGTCGCCGGCGCATCTTCGATCGCCGCCAGCGGGGCGGGATATTCGGGATCGCCGAAGACGATCAGCCGGGCGCCGCGATCCGCCAGCGCCGCCATTTCCGCCTGCGCCGCGTCGGCGGAGCACACGTGCACCGTGACCCGGTGGCCGCCGCGGCGAGCGAGATCGGGAAGTGCCCGCAGCGCCGCCGCGGCCGTGCCGAAGCGGTCGAGAAGCCGGCGGAAGGTGATCGGCCCGACGTTCTCGCTACGAATCAGCCGCAGCCGGGCGAGCCGTTCATCGGCGCAGAGTGCGGGAGCGTCGGGTCGCATCGCCCGCACGGTATGGGAGCATCAGCCGCCGATCAATGCGCGTTTTCGACGATCGCGGCGATCGCCTGGTGGATCGTCAGCCGACGCGGACCGAGCCCAGGCCGCTCAGCACGCCGAACGCCTGCAGCAGCCAGAGAATGACGGCGATGACGACGACGACATTGAGGATGGATTTGATCTTGCCGTCCATCGGTATGTAGGTGTTGACCAACCACAACAGAACACCGACGACGACCAGGACAAGCACGACGTTCAGTAACGGCATCATCGTCTCCAATCTTTATAGAAATTATTGCTGTATGGCGCCCGGGCCACGTCCCTTGAGGCTATGACGCCGTCGAGCGACCACACTTTTCCTAACGTCGGATTGTCGCGAAGAGTTCCGGCCGAGCTTCGGCTCGAACTCAGGCGCGGCCGCCGTCGTTCTTCAATCTCGCGGCGATGAACAGCGCCAGGATCGCGCCGACGACGGCGGTGACGATCTGGCCGATCAGGTTGTGCGCCGTCAAACCCAGCACCCAGAACAGCACGCCGCCGACGAAAGCACCGACGACGCCGACACCGAGGTTGCCGAGCAGCCCGAAGCCGCTCCCTTTGGTCAGCTTCCCGGCCAGCCAGCCGGCGAGGAGGCCCACGACGAGAAATGAAATGAGGCTGCCGAACATCGAGCGTCTCCTACGGGGTTGCACCAATGCCGAATCATTACAGTCCTCCGGCGGATCGATGCCAGTCTGTTCGCGTGGCGGCGGCCGGGCCTACTTTCCGCGGGCGCCCGGCGCGGGCCGGCAGGTGCGGGCGAAGGTTTTCGCCAGCGTCTTCAGCTCGGCCGCCGGGAAGGTGTGCGGCAAGGATCCGGCGGCCTTGGCGATCACGCTATCGAAGCAGGCCTGGGCCGAACCGGAACCGCCCCCTTCCGCCTCGCGGCTGAGCAGCAGGTCGACCGTGGCCGAAACGGTGGTCTCCTGTTTGCTGGCGAGATCCAGGCTGCGGCGGACCGTGCCGGTGCAGCAGACGGCGCAAAGCGCCAGCGTATCCATGTTCTCGTCGGCCAAAGTCTCGTCCGCCTCGGACAACAGGTCGAGCGGCGTGACCTGATAATCGACCTCCAGCGTCTGCGGGCCGGACAGGGTCGCGGCGGCGATGCCGCCGTTGCACCGGTCGCCGCCACCGCCGACCAAATCGGCCGAGAGTTCGATGTCGCGGCCGTCGGCCGACGGCGTACGGCGGAGGACGAAGATCTCGGAGAACAGGCCGCTGCCGCCGGTATTGTACCAGACGACGATCGCCTCGCGGCCGTCGGCGAGCGTACCGATCGAGCGGTAAGCGATGGATGTCGACGTTCCGTCCGAGGCGCCGGGAGACGACAGGCCGATGCCCGTCTCCTCGATCGGGATGTGCCGGCTGCCACGCAGACAGGCGCCGAGCGGGATGCGGCCCGGCCCGGGGCCGTCGGTCGCCGCCGCCTGCTGCTCCATATCCTGTTCGACGGCGCTCCACAGGCAGGCGGGATGCAGAAAGCCGCGCTCGTTGGCTGCGGCCGGCATCACCACCGCGGGCGGAGGCGACGCTCCGAGGGCCGTCAGGCGCGCCCGATACATCGCGTCCAGGCACGGCGCCGCCTTCCATCGCAGCTCCGGCGCGACCTCCTCCCCCTTCGCCGGGACGCCGCAGCGCGTGAGCCGCTCCGCCAGCCATGCCCGCTGTTCCGCCAGCGCCGCATCGCGCCCGGAGGCGGGCAGCCGGCGGCGCACCGCGGCGAACGCGTCACCGAGATCGCCGTCCATGGCGAGCAACTGCGGATCGGAGCAGATCAGGTTCTCGATCGGCAAAGACGCCTGCAGGCAGTCGAAGCTCGCCTGCTGAGCGCGTGTCGCCGCCCAGGGCACCGTCGCGAGCACCACGACGAGCAACGCCAGACACCTGTGCATCGACCTCTCCCCGCCTGCCCCGAGTCTGCCGGGCAAGGTTCCGAGTACCTCGCCTGTGGCCTGCACGCAAGCGACCTGGGGGGCGTTCGTGAAAGCGCCGCGGCGGGAGATCGGCGCCCGCCGGCGCAGGCGAACTCGCTGGTTCCCTGGCGTGAAAGAAATATTTAACCAATCTCGGCTACATATCTCCCTTAAGATGCGATGATGATCCAACAAAAGGAAAGATAAATGGCAAGACCTGTCTTGGTGACGTCGAAGTTGGTCCGTCCGTCCGGCCGCCCGGTGATCGTGGGCTCCGGTCGGCGCCGCTAGTGCCGACTACAGCTTCGTTTTCCGGGCCGCGCTCCGGCCTCCGCCGCCCGCGTTTTCGCTGCGGCGGTACTGCCGGCGGCGTGCGCGTAGAGTTCTCCCGCACCGCCCCTCTCTCCCCTTTCCGTACCTCCCCCAGGCCGGCGCGTGCATCACGGACGCGATCGGAGGCGTGAGCGCCTTCGTCACCGGGCGCATGCCGACTGCGGGTGATTGCCGCCGCTCCCGCTTGATCGCGTGACAATCCGCTCCGCCGGCGTATTATGCCTGCGTTGGAGGCAGCGGTTCCGGCCTGCCTAATTTTTGTCACCTACGGACATTCGGGCGATGCTGTTCCTTTGGGCGGCCTGTTTCACGCCTTGGCGTCGCTCGTGGCGCCACACCATTTTTCCGGCGGGAGGCTTCGCCGGTCACCGCGCCGCGTCCCCGCCAGCGCGGCGTTCGCCGGCAGTTCCAGCAACCCTATGAACCGACGGCCTGACGACGTCGCTTCCATCGGGTCGGGAGATTGAACCCTGGTCAAGACACGTTTCCAGTCGAGGATCGAACCGGATCTGATCCTCAACGTCCTCGCATCGGTCGTGATGGTCGTCGACAACGAAAACGCCATCATCTACGCGAACAATGCCGCCGAACTGTTGTTCCAGAGCAGCGCCAGCACGTTGCGAACGCAGAAACTCGATCAACTCCTGCCGCCGGACAGCCCCTTGCTGTCGTTGGTCCGGCAGGGCCGCAACGGCACCGGCTCGGTCGTCGAATACCAGTTGTCGCTGATGAGCCCGCGCATCGGCCATCACTTGGTCAACGTGCAGGTCGCGCCGGTGCCGGAGCTGGAGAACGCCATCGTCGTCTCGATGCAGGAACTCTCACTCGCGGCGAAGATCGATCGGCAGCTGACGCACCGCGGCGCGGCGCGGTCCGTGGGCGCGATGGCGGCGATGCTGGCGCACGAGGTGAAGAATCCCCTTTCCGGGATCCGCGGCGCCGCGCAACTGCTCGAGCAGAGCGTTCGATCCGAGGACAAGCCACTGACGCGGCTGATCCGCGACGAGACCGACCGCGTGTGCTCGTTGGTGGACCGGATGGATGCCTTCGCGGTGAGCGGGCCGCTGCGCCGGGAAGCCGTGAACATCCACGAGGTTCTGCTGCGCGTCCGGGCGCTCGCCGAGAACAGCTTCGGCAGCCACCTCCGCTTCAGTGAGATGTTCGACCCGTCGTTGCCGCCGGTCAACGGCGACATGAACCAGTTGATCCAGGTCTTTCTCAACCTCGTCAAGAACGCGGCGGAAGCAGCTCCCCGCGACGGAGGCGAGGTCGTCATCGCCACCGCATTCTGCCACGGTATCCGCCTCGCCGTCGCCGCGAACCAGACCGGCCGAACGCATTTGCCGCTGATGGTCTCGGTCCAGGACAATGGCGAAGGCATTCCCGAAGAGCTGAAGCCCAATCTGTTCGAGCCCTTCGTCACCTCGAAGCCGAACGGAAGCGGTCTCGGTCTGGCCCTGGTCGCCAAGATCATCGGCGACCACGGGGGGATCATCGAATTCGACAGTGCTCCCAGGCGCACCGTGTTCCGCGTCATGTTGCCAATGCATTTGCAATCGGAGAAATAGCGTGAACACCTCGACGGTTCTCGTGGCTGACGATGACGCCGGCATTCGCACTGTCATCGGCCAAGCGCTCGAGCGTGCGGGATACAACGTTCGCGTCACCAGCAACGCCGCGACCCTCTGGCACTGGATTTCCGATGGCCAGGGCGACGTGGTGATCACCGACGTCGTCATGCCCGACGAGAACGGGCTCGACCTGCTGCCGCGCATCCGCAAGATCCGCCCCGAGTTGCGCGTCATCGTCATGAGCGCGCAGAACACGCTGCTGACGGCGGTCCGCGCCACCGAACGAGGCGCCTTCGAGTATCTGCCGAAGCCGTTCGATCTCAACGACCTCATCGGGGTGGTCCGCCGCGCTCTGGAGGCGGTTCGTCACTCGATCCCGGCGACGACGGCGCCCGCCGCTCCCGAGGACAAACTTCCGCTGATCGGCCGCTCGCCGGCGATGCAGGAAATCTATCGGACACTGGCGAGGCTGATGGTCACGGACCTCACCGTCCTGATCAACGGCGAGTCCGGAACCGGCAAGGAACTGGTGGCGCGCGCCCTGCACGACTACGGGAAACGCCGCTCCGGCCCGTTCGTCGCCATCAACATGGCGGCGATTCCCCGCGACCTGATCGAAAGCGAGCTGTTCGGCCACGAGAAGGGCGCGTTCACCGGCGCGACCTACCGCAGTGCCGGCCGGTTCGAGCAGGCGGAGAGCGGCACGCTGTTCCTGGATGAGATCGGCGACATGCCGCCGGAAGCGCAGACCCGTCTGCTGCGTGTCCTGCAGGAGGGCGAGTACACCACCGTCGGCGGCCGGACGACGATTCGCGCCAACGTGCGGATCATCGCCGCGACGCACCACGACCTGAAGCAGAAGATCAACCAGGGAACTTTCCGCGAAGATCTGTATTTCCGCCTGAACGTCGTGCCGATCCGGCTGCCTCCCCTGCGCGAGCGGGCGGCCGACATTCCGGAACTGGTCCGGCATTTCATGGGCCGCGCGGCCAACGAGGGCCTGCCCGCGAAAATTCTCGACAACGCCGCCATGGAGCGGATGAAGAACTACCGCTGGCCGGGAAACGTGCGTGAGCTGGAGAACATGGTCCGAAGGCTGGCCGCGCTCTATTCGGAAGAGGTGATCGGCGTAGAGATCATGGAAGCCGAGCTCGCGGACATTTCGGCTGCGGCTTATGTCGAGCCCGAGGCGGAGGGCCTGCCGAACACCATCGAACGCTACCTGCGCAACTATTTCTCCACCCATGGCGATTGTCTTCCCGCGCCGGGGTTGTTCGATCGCGTGATCCGCGAGGTGGAGAAGCCGTTGATCCTGTTGACGCTGGAGGCGACGAGAGGCAATCAGATCCGCGCGGCGGAAGTTTTGGGCCTGAACCGCAACACGCTGCGCAAGAAGATCCGGGAGTTCAGTATACCGGTGGTGCGCGGCGGGCCGAAGTGAGCACGAAGTTTCGGCGATGGATTTCAAGACCCTCGCGCAACGCTGGGAGCTGATCGAGCGCCGCTATTCGGTCCGCCGGCGGATGGCGTTCTTCCTCGCCATCGCCGCCGTGCTGTCGGGCATCGTCACGGTGGTGCTGTGGACGGGTGCCGCCAATTTCGGCCCCGATCCGAACACCGTCCGCTACATCCTCTACATCGACATCATCATCCTGGTGCTGCTCGGCGGGATCGTCGCCCGGCAGGTCGCGCGCGTGTGGGCGCAGCGCAAGCGCGGCCTCGCCGGCTCGGGCCTGCACACACGCCTGGTCGTGCTGTTCAGCCTGGTCGCGGTGACGCCTTCGATCCTCGTCGCCGTCTTCTCGGCGGTGTTTCTCAACTTCGGCATCCAGGCGTGGTTCAGCGAGCGCGTACGGACCGCCATCGAGGCTTCGAGCGCAGTGGCGCAGGCCTACCTGCGCGAGCACCGCCAAAGCATCCGGACCGAGGCATTCGCCATGGCCAACGCGCTCAACCGGGAGGCCGGCACCCTGATGCGCGACCCCGGGGCGTTCGACGATGTGCTCGGCATTCAGGCGCAATGGCGGGCACTGTCGGAAGCGCTGGTGGTCGACGGCAGCGGCCGGGTGCTGGCGCGAGCCCCCCTGAGCCTGACGCCGGAACTCGGTCTCGAAGCCTGGGAGACGATCGCGCAGACCGAGGTCGGCCAAGTGGCCATTCTCCTCACCGACCGGGATGAGCGCGTCCGCGCCGCCGTGAAGCTCAATCGGTTCATCGACGCCTACCTGGTGATCGGGCGGGTGCTCGACCCGGGCGTGCTGGCGCAGATCGCCCGGACCGAGATCGCCGTCGATCAGTACCAGAACATCGAGCGCAACCGCGAAGGGATCCTGATCACCTTCGTCATGATCTTCGTCATCGTCGCACTGCTGCTGCTGCTGGCCGCCGCCTGGATCGGGCTCACGTTGGCGACGCAGATTTCCGGGCCGATCACCGGCCTGATCGCCGCGGCCGAGCGGGTGAGCGAGGGCGACCTCTCGGTCCGGCTCGGCACGACACCGGTTCGTGAGTTCACGATGCTGACCCGCGCCTTCAACCGGATGGCCGGCCAGATCCAGACCCAGCAGCAGGGATTGCTGCTCGCCAACCGCGACCTCGACGAACGGCGGCGCTTCACCGAAGCCGTTCTCGGGGGCGTCTCCGTCGGCGTGATCGGACTCGACGCGCGGGCGAGAATCGACCTGCCGAACCGCTCGGCGGCGGATTTGCTGAGTTTGGATCTGCCCGCGCTGAAGGGCGTGCCGCTGGTCGAGGCGGTCCCGGAAATCACGGACCTGATGGCAAACGCCTCGGCGCATCCGGAGCGGACCTGGGAGGCGGAACTCCGGCTGATGCGTGGCACGCGCGCCCGCACGCTGGTCGCGCGTGTCGTCGCCGAACGGCTCGACAACGAGATTACCGGCTATGTCGTGACGCTGGACGACATCACCGCACTGGTGCAGGCGGAGCGGACGGCGGCGTGGGCGGACGTGGCGCGACGGATCGCCCATGAGATCAAGAATCCGCTGACGCCGATTCAGCTCGCCTCCGAACGTCTGCGCCGCAAGTACTCGAAGGAGATCAAGACGGATCCCCACGTCTTCCTCGCCTGCACGGAGACGATCATTCGCCAGGTCGAGGACATCGGCCGGATGGTGGACGAGTTCTCGATGTTCGCCCGGATGCCCCGTCCCGAGCTCAAGCCGGAGGACGTGTGCGCCCTCGTGCGACAGACGATCTTCCTGGAGCGGAACCGCGCGGGTGGAATTCGTATCGAGACCGACGTGCCGAAAGAGCCGGTGGTCGTCCTCTGCGACGCCCGGCAGATTTCACAGGCGCTGATCAATCTCATCAAGAACGCCGTCGAGGCCGTGAACGGTCGCGACCCCGCCGCAGCCGGGGATGATCCGGGTTGGATCGGCGTTTCCGTGCGCAGCGACGCGTCTCTCGCACCGTTTGCCGTGGCCGTCGCGGTGGAGGACAATGGACGCGGTCTGCCACAGGCCGACCGCGAACGGCTGACGGAGCCGTACGTCACAACCCGCGCCAAAGGGACAGGATTAGGGCTTTCTATCGTCAAGAAGATCATGGAGGATCATCATGGAGATCTCGTTCTCGAGGATCGTGAAGGCGGCGGTGCTCGGGTGTCTTTGCTGTTCGGGGGGGCCAATCCCGGGGATGCGTCGACGAAAAATGATGTGAAGCCTGAGTTCGAAGATCTCGGATCGATGCGTTTTGGCAGGAAACTGCTCGATGGCTAACCCCCCGTTCACCAGTACGGACGACATCCTCATCGTCGACGACGAGGCGGACATCCGCGCGCTCGTCGCCGGCATTCTCGAGGACGAGGGGTACGAGGCGCGCGAGGCCGGCGACAGCGACACCGCACTCGCCTCCGTCGCCGGGCGGCAGCCCAGCCTGGTGCTTCTCGACATCTGGTTGCAGGGCAGTCGGCTCGACGGCATGGAAATGCTGAAGCTGATCAAGCGCGACCATCCATTGGTCCCGGTCGTCATCATGAGCGGTCACGGCAACATCGAGACGGCGGTGCAGGCGATCAAGCTGGGCGCCTACGACTTCATCGAGAAGCCCTTCAAGGCGGAGCGGATGATCCTCGTCGTGCGCCGCGCGGTCGAGGCCGCCCGGCTGCGGCGAGAGAACGAGGAGATGCGATTTCGGCTCGGAAGCGGGCTCGATTTGATCGGCCAGTCGGCGGTGATCAACCAGCTTCGACAATCCATCGATCGCGTCGCGCCGACCAACAGCCGGGTGCTGATCTCGGGACCGGCGGGCTCGGGCAAGGAGGTCACCGCCCGGCTGATCCATGCCCGCTCGCGCCGCGCCAACGGGCCGTTCGCGGCGCTCAACTGCGCGTCGATGTCGCCCGAACGGGTGGAGATCGAGCTGTTCGGCGTCGAAGGGCCGGGAGAGAACAGCACCGGGCCGGCCCGCAAGGTGGGCACGCTCGAACTCGCGCACAACGGCACGCTGCTGCTCGACGAGGTCGCCGACATGCCGGCGGAGACGCAAGGCAAGATCGTCCGCGTCCTGCAGGAACAGACATTTCAGCGCGTCGGCGGCGATACGCGTGTCGACGTCAACGTCCGGGTGATCGCCTCGACCACCAAGGATTTGGCGGAAGAGATCCGCGGCGGCCGGTTTCGCGAAGACCTGTTCTATCGTCTCAGCGTCGTCCCGTTACGGGTGCCGTCGCTCCGGGAGCGCCGCGACGACATCCCGCTGCTGGCCAACTATTTCATGACGCGGGCGGCGGAGACTTCCGGCCAGCGGGCGCGCGAGATCAGCGCGGATACGATGGCGGCGCTGCAGACCTACGACTGGCCGGGCAACGTCCGGGAACTGCGCAACATCACCGAACGGCTGCTGATCATGGCGCCGGGAGGGGTCGACGACCCGATTCGCGCAGAGATGCTGCCGGCCGAGTTCGATGCCAAGTTCGCCGCCTCGCGGAGGTCCGACCGATCCAGCGAAATCATGGGATTGCCGCTGAAGAATGCGCGGGAGATCTTCGAGCGGGAGTATCTCCTGGCCCAGGTCAGCCGATTTGGCGGCAATATCTCACGCACCGCCGCGTTCGTCGGCATGGAGCGCTCCGCCTTGCACCGCAAGTTGAAGTCTCTCGGCATCCAGGGAGACGAAAAGCACCGGGCGTCCGGCGTTCTGACCTGACGGCCGGAGACCGCGGACAAGAAAAAGCCGGGCCGGCGAACGCCGGCCCGAGTTGGTGCTCTTGAGGGAAGGGAGAACTCCGGATGGAACGTCCATCCGCGGGTGAGTATGCCGAAGCGGGCCACCGGTTAATGTGACCCGGATCACAATCGATGAATTTGATCGGGAAACCTCTGGACAACCCGGCGACCCTCGCCGATCCGCGCTCGGCCGACGACCGCGCTCCGCCGCCGGATCCGCTCGTCGACGCCGCAGGAACCCGGCATGAGCCGGTCGGCGCCGCGGCCGCACGAATTGTCTCGCTGGTGCCGAGCCTCACGGAACTGCTCTTCGATCTCGGTCTGGCCGGCAGCGTCGTCGGGCGGACCGCCTATTGCGTCCACCCGCCGGCCGCCAGGGGCGTCCGCAGCGTCGGCGGCACCAAGACGGTCAATTTCGAGAAACTTCGCCGGCTCGGGCCGACCCACGTCGTCGTCAACATCGACGAAACCCCGCGGGCGCTCGCCGAGGCGCTGCAGGCGGAAGGCTGGACGGTGGTGGTGACCCACCCGAGGGAGGTTCACGACAACCTCGCCCTCTACCGCCTGTTCGGCGAGATGTTCCAGCGACGGACCGAGGCCGAGGCGCTGGCCTCGCGATTCGCCGCCGCCCTGTCGGCAATGGAGGCCGCGGCGAGCGAGGTGCAGGAACGCCGTGTGCTGTACCTGATCTGGAAGAACCCGTGGATGACCGTATCGCGCGACACCTACATCTCGAGGATGCTGGCGTCGGGCGGGCTGCGAACGGAGCCGGAACATACCCAGCAGCGATATCCGGCGGTCGAACTGGAGGAGCCGCTGCTGGCGGATCTCGATCTCGTCCTGTTCGCTTCGGAGCCGTTTCCATTCCAGGAGCGACATCTCGTCGCGTTCCGCACCGATCATCCGCAGCACGCCGCCAAGGCGATGGCGATCGACGGCGAGATGATCTCCTGGTACGGCAGCCGTGCCGTCTCCGGCCTCGACTACCTCGCCCGTTTCGTCCGCGCCCTCGGCTGAAGGTAACGGACCGCCGGTTGCGATCGATTGCCGCGCGGTTGTCGGCTACGATGCTGCGCTTGCGGTATGCCGATGATCGGCTCGCCGGAAGGGACGAGAAACGCAGCGGAGGAACCGCCGATGAAGGTCTCCAAGCTCTTGAATATACACGGGATGCTGGCGCTCACCGTACGCCCGGACTGTACTCTCGCCGAGGCGGCCCGGCGCCTTGCCGAGGTCGTCGGGGGTCGGCGCTTTTCGATCGCCGTCGTCACCGATGCCGACGACCACGTCGAAGGGGTCATCTCGCTGGGTGACATCTGCCATGCCCTGGGCCGATATGAGGGCGAGGCTGCGAAGATGCTGGTGACGGACGCGATGAGCAGCACCGTGACGACCTGCACCCTCGACGACAATCTCGAAGACGTGTTGCGGGTGATGGCCGACAAAGGCATTCGGCATACCCCGGTCATCGAGGGCGGCAAACTCGTAGGATTGGTCGCACGACGGGACGCCCTCGAGTTCCTCTACCATGAGACGTCCCTCGATTCCGCACACCTGACGGACTGGCTGTTCCGCTCCGACGCACGCTACTGAGACGAGCGCCGGCCCCACGACGCCGAAGGGCGACGCACCCCTCGCCAGCATTCTTCACGAGCGGTTCGGGCGCCGGTTTCATGTAGAGTGCCGGCCTCGGTCATCAGTGGCAAACCCGTGCCCCGCCTCCCCTCGCCGACCGCCGTCCGCCTCGCGGTGTTCTACGCCGCGTTCTTCACCGTCATCGGCACGATCCAGCCGTTCTGGCCGCTCTGGCTGGCCGGCAAGGATCTGAGCGCCACGCAGATCGGCCTGGCGCTGGCGATCGGCGTCGGCGCCAAGGTCATCGGCCTGCCGATCGCCGCTCACTTCGCCGACCGTCGCGGCGAACGGCGCCGGCCGATGCTGATCCTCTCCGCGCTGAGCACCGTGGCGTTCGCGGTGTTCTGGCTGACGGAGAGCTTCTGGCCCATCGTATTGGTGAGCCTCGTGTTCTTCTCGCTCTGGCCGCCGGTGATGTCCTTGGGCGAAAGCCTGACGGTGATGGCAGCTCGCATCCACGGATTCGAGTACGGCCGCGTTCGCCTGTGGGGCTCGTTGGGATACATCGCGACGGCGCTGGCCGCGGGTACGGCCCTGACCAGCCTTCCCGCAAGCGCGGTGTTCTGGATGATCCTGGCCGGGGTGGCGCTGACGACGCTCAGCTGCGCGACGCTGCCGGAGTTGCGCGCCGCCCGCAGCCGCTCCCATCGCCTGCCGATCCTGGAGACGCTGTCGCAGCGACATTTCCTGCCGATGCTGATCGCCTGCGGCCTGATCCAGGGCAGCCATGCCGTCTACTACGCGTTCGCCACGCTGCATTGGCGGGCCGCCGGCTACTCGGAGACGGTCATCGGTGCGCTGTGGGCCTGGGGCGTGATCTGCGAAGTCGTCCTGTTCGCCTTCGGCGCGGCGGCGGTTCGTCGCTGCGGCGGCACGGGGCTGATCGCGCTCGCCGGGATCGCCGCGACCGTGCGCTGGATCGGCACCGGGCTGGGCGACGACTTGCCCGTACTGGTGGCACTACAGACGCTGCACGCCGCGAGCTTCGGGGCGGCGCATCTGGGCGCGATGCACTGGATGGGGCGTCACGTCGACCCCAGCCTGTCGGCCACGGCGCAGAGCCTCTACTCGGCGATCGTCTTCGGCCTGTTCCTGGGCGGGTTGCTGTGGGCGGCGGGCTGGCTCTACGCGGAGCTTCACGGCGCCGCCTTCCTGCCGATGGCGGCCATAGGCCTAGCCGGGGCGGTCTGCGGACTGTGGCTGCTATGGCGCGAAGGAGGAGCAGGTACCGTCCCGAACGGTCCGTGACCAGGGAGCCCGCACTACCAGCACGGGAATCTCTCAAGATGTCATAGCATAGTCATCTCGTTTGTAGATTAGTATAGTAACTATCAGAATTAGGCAAAACCGTCAGCCACTGGCAATAAGTTAACACGATAGAACTGCTCTACTTATGCCACATTTGTGCTCCATGCCTGCGCTCACCAGCACCTGCAACACGGCGCAGTCGCCAGCAGCGGGATGAGGAGTACAGAAATGGCAACTCTGAGCGGCACGGATTCTACCGATACGATCATAGGCACTGCTTTCGACGACGCCATCGGCGGGCGCGACGGCAATGATCTGCTATATGGCCAAGCCGGCGACGACCTGATGAACGGCGGTTTGGCCAACGATCGTCTGTGGGGCGGCATCGGTGCCGATTCGCTTTACGGCGGTACAGGTTATGGCAGTATAGGAAACGATTCACTGTACGGTGAAGCCGGCGACGATATCCTGTCGAGCGCGGACGGCGATGATCTCCTCAGCGGCGGAGACGGTGCCGACATGCTCTTCGCCAAAGATGGCAACGACACCTCGTACGGTGGCGCAGGCGTAGATTACGTCAACGGCGGAGCCGGCAACGACTCCCTTCGCGGCGGGGCCGACGCAGATGAGCTCTACGACGAGCAGGGGAACGACTCGCTTTATGGCGATGCAGGCAACGATCACCTGTATTGCGGAGAGGGTGCCGACCTCGCCAATGGCGGCGACAACGACGATACCGTCCACGGCAATCAAGGAAACGACACGATCTACGGTGGCGCCGGTCGGGACGAACTCCACGGACGGGAGGACAACGACGTCGTCCGCGGCGGCAGCGGCGGCGATACGGTCTATGGCGACCAGGGCGACGACTCTTTGTTTGGCGACGACGGCAATGACACCCTCTACGGATCCGACGGAGCCGATCTGCTGCAAGGCGGCGCCGGCAACGACCTGCTTTGGGACGGACGGGGCGATCGCGCCGGGGAAACGATGGCCGGCGGTGCCGGTGCCGACCGTTTCGTCTTCCAGACACGGCAGTTCGACAACCCGCATGACTTCTGGGGCATCGGCGACAACGTCATCCAGGACTTCGACCCGAGCCAGGGCGACGTCGTCGACGTTTCATTGATGCACGACGTGCACGGCACCCACAAAAGCCAGGTGGACCTCGCCGAAGCCGCCTTCCGGTACGTCGCGACGGCCGATGGGACGACGATCCAGATCTATGCCAACGGCAACCCGACCCACGATCATGGATACGCGGGTTCGATCACCCTCGTCGGCTGGACGGAAGCGGAGATTCGCGCCGAGATCGGCGACCATATCCTGCTGTAGCCCATGGGTCCGGCCGGCGTCGCCGACCGTCGGCGCCGGCCGGATCGCCTGGGCCGAACCTCGGGGGCGGATCTCTGGCCCGCGCCGCCCGCAGGTCAGGCCTTCTTCTCCCAGCCGCCGCGGTCCGTCTGCTGCCAGTAGGTGACCGCGTGGCCCTCCGCCCGCCGCGCCTGCCAGCGAAGGCGCGCCGCCGCCAAAGCCGCGGGATCGTTGCCGTCGAACAGGTCGAAGCAACGGTCATAGCCGGCGACCGAGCCGCTGTCGGCGCCATCGGTGAGGAACAGGAACGTAGCGCCGTTCGGATTCTCGTCGGCGGTCGCGAGCCAGATCGGCTGCTGGGCGGCGGAGCCGTCCTGTGCCGTGCCGTGCGGCAGCCAGGCGTCCGGATCCCAGGTCCACAAGTGAGCGGCCAGCGCCTCCACCCGCTCGCCGGACGACGCCAGCACCACCGCCCGGCGGCCGGCGGCCAGCGTCTTCACCAGCAGCTTCGGCAGCACGTCTTCCAGCGGCGAGCGCTGCAGATGGTAGAAGGCGACGTCCGTCACCGCCGCGCCGCTTCCGCCGGCCGGCTCAGGCCTGCTCGTAGTGGTCGGCGACCAGCCGGTCGAGCAGGCGGACGCCGAAGCCGGAGCCGCCCTTCGGCACGACGCCACTGTCCTTCTTCGCCCACGCCACGCCGGCGATGTCGAGGTGCGCCCACGGCGTTTCGCCGACGAAGCGCTTGAGGAATTGCGCCGCGGTGATGGAGCCGCCGCCGCGGTCGCCGGTGTTCTTCATGTCGGCGATGTCGGACTTGATCAGCTTGTCGTAGGCATCGCCCAAGGGCATCCGCCACAACGGCTCGCCCACGGCGGCGCCGGCGGCATCCAGCCGGCCGGCGAGCGTATCGTCGTTGGCGAACAGGCCGGCCTTCTCGTGGCCCAGCGCAATGATGATCGCGCCGGTCAGCGTCGCCAGGTCGACCATCAGCCGCGGGCGGAAGCGCCGCCGGCAATACCACAGCGCGTCCGCCAGGACGAGGCGCCCCTCGGCGTCGGTGTTGATCACCTCGATCGTCTGGCCGGACATCGAGCGCACCACGTCGCCCGGACGTTGCGCCGTGCCCGACGGCATGTTCTCCACCAGCCCGACGATACCGACGGCGTTCACCCGCGCGCCGCGCGCCGCCAGCGCCCGCATCAGGCCGATGACGACCGCCGAGCCGGCCATGTCCCACTTCATGTCTTCCATGCCGCCGGCCGGCTTGATGGAGATGCCGCCGGAATCGAAGGTCACCCCCTTGCCGATAAAGGCGAGCGGGCCGTCCGGATCCACCTCGGGACGGTCATCGCCGGTGGCCTTCGGATCGGCCGGGGCCCAGCCCCCCGGCTTGCCCGCGCCCCACCACTGCATCACCACGAGCCGCGGCTCGTGCGCCGAGCCCTGCGCCACCCCCAGCAGCGAGCCCATGCCGAGCTCGCGCATCTCCGGGATGCCCAGCACCTCGACCTCGACGCCCAGCGCCGCGAGGGTGCGGGCCTGCTCGGCGAGGCTTTCCGGGTAGATCACGTTGGCGGGCTCGGAGACCAGGTCGCGGGTGAAGCAGACGGCGTCCGCCACCGCCGCCTTCGGCCGGTAGGCCGCGGCGGCCGCCTCGGGATCCGCACAGCCGAAGCTCAACGTCGCCAGCACCGGTTTGTCCTCTTCGCGCTCCTTCGTCCGGTACTTGTCGAACCGGTACGAGCGCAGCCGCGCGCCCAACGCCATCTCCGCCGCCATCTCCGCCGGCGCCATCGCGCACCCCTCGAGCGCGTCGACTGCGACCCAGGCGGCGTCGTGGCCGTTACCGGCCAGCGCCGACCAGATCTGACCGCCCGCGGCCTGCAGCCTCAGCACGTCGATCTCCCCGGGCTTGCCCAGTCCCAACAACTGGATGCGCGCCAGCCCGGAGCCGGTCGGTGCGAAGATCGCCAGCGTCTGCTCTTTCCGGCCGCGGAATCGGCTCGCCTGCATGGCGCGATCCAGCGTGCCGCCGAGGCGTTCGTCCAACTGTCGTGCGCTCGGCCCGAGCACCCGATCCTCGAGCACGGCGACGACGACGACGCCCTGGTCGGGCATCTCCGGGGCACAGAAATCGACCTGCATGGGCATTCCTTTCGATTGGCGACGGCATGACGGCTGGGAGGCTCGGAACTATGTAACGCGGGGACGGGGGAAGGGAAGTGCCTGCATCTGCGTCCCGACGGCTATTCGGGGGATCGTCGGCGGCGGGCCGGGATTTCTACGGGAGGATGGAGCGAGCATGCCGACGGCGTCGATGAAACCGCTGATGTGGGCCCGCCGCCTGTGGACGAGGATCGGGCGCCACGAACTCGGAACGCTCGTCTGGGTGCTGGGGATCGCCGCGATCCTGCTGGCCTTCGTCAACCTCGCCGACGAGGTGCTGGAAGGCGACACCCACGCCTTCGACCGCGCGGTGCTGCTGGCGCTGCGCAATGCGGTCGACCTCGCCGACCCGCTGGGGCCGGCGTGGCTGGAGAATGCGGCGCGCGACATCACCAGCCTGGGCGGCTACCCGGTGCTGATCCTGGTGACGCTGGCGGTGATCGGCTTCCTGTTGGTGGTTCGCCAAGGCCGCGCGGCGCTGCTGGTGCTGGTCGCGGTCGGCGGCGGCATGCTGCTGAGCACCGCCCTGAAGATCGGCTTCGACCGGCCGCGGCCGGACCTGGTGCCGCACGTCGTCGACGTCTACACGCAGAGCTTCCCCAGCGGTCACGCCATGCTCTCGGCCGCCACTTATCTGACGCTGGCCGCTTTGCTCGCCCGCGTGCAGCCGCAGCGCCGGGTGAAGGGCTACCTGCTCTCGGTGGCGATCTCGCTGACGCTGCTGATCGGCGCTAGCCGCGTCTACCTCGGCGTCCACTGGCCGACCGACGTGCTCGGCGGCTGGTGCGTCGGCGCGGCCTGGGCGATGGCCTGCTGGGTGGCGGCGCTGTGGCTGCAGCGCCGCGGCAAGGTGGAGGCGCCGCGGCCGGTGGAAGTGGAGGAAATTCGCACGGGAGAAGGCACCGAACGGGCCGCTCCTTGATCGGCATACCCATATCGCCGACGCGTCATTGCGAACCCGCGCAGCGGGTGTGGCAATCCAACGCCTCGACATGCGCCCGGCGATGGATCGCTTCGCTGCGCTCGCGATGACGAGGTTTCTCCGCTACACGGTCCGGGGCGATCGCATACGCCTCATTTCCATCAGGGGCACGCCTTGGCGAAAGACGAAACTATCGTGACGTACACGGCTGAAGACCTGGAGACGATATGCCGGAAGCGGGGCAGCGAAACCGATTGGGTTCGGCTGGAGCGGATGACCGAGACGGAACTGGAGGCGACGATCGCCGCCGACCCTGACTGGGCGAACATGCCCGCGGATTGGCACGAGAAGGCCCGCGCATACTTCCCGCAGGGTGCCAAACGGCAAATCACCCTACGCGTCGATCCGGACGTCGTCGCCTGGTTCAAGGCGCAAGGCCCCGGATACCAGACGCGGATCAACGCCGCCTTTGCGCGCCTTCGTCGACGCGCATCGGCGGGCGTAAATCTCACGCCTTCGCGCTCGGCCGCGCGCGCATCGCCTCCAGCCAGCTGCGGCTACACAATCACGCTATCACTAACCGAGAGCTTCATTCAACTTTTTGGAACCACGCGTGATATTTACCCTGCAACGGAAGGAAGCAATCTCTAATGTCCTTGTCGTCGACCGTAAAATACGATTGGCCAAGACGATCTCCGCAACGACTAAAGTCACATCGGAAGCCATCCACTGTATTTGTATCATAACTATTGTCGCTACTGTGAACGCTGAAGTGTTTACTTCTATTGCATAAATTCTGGATTATCTTGTACTGAGGAATTTCAAAAATTTCGCAGAAAAATTGTTCTTCCGGGCTTCTATCTGCCTTCTTTATGTGCTGAATTTCCTCCCAACCCTTTCCAGCTATCCACTCGCGAAGGTGGTTATAACTGAAAATTAGAAACAGACAATCTTTGACACTTGGGTCGTGGTTGAAATCTTCCAGCACTTTGGTCGTCAGCTCGAACAGATGTCGTGCTGACTGGACTCCAAAAAGAGGATAGGTCATCGGTCCTGCCCCCGCCAATCGAAGCGTCAATTAACCTCGCGCGCTCGGCCGCGCCCGCATCGCCTCGAGCCAGCGGTTCAGCGCCGCGGCGTCTTCGCCGGGGGCGAGTTTGAGCCAGCCGGCGAACTCGATGGTGACGAAGGTGGTGATGTCGGCGACGGTGAACGTGTCGCCGGCGACGAACGGGCTCTCGCCCAGCCTCTCGTTCATCACTTGGAAGAAATGCGTGACGCGCGCCTTGCCACGTTCCGCCAACGCGGGGATCTGCTCGTGGCCGAGCGGGCCCGGCAGCGCGCGGCCTTTCATCCCCTTGGCTTCGTTGCGAAACGCTTCCGCCGCGGCGAAGAAGCCGTCGATCTCGCAGCGATGGTCCCACATCGCCACCACCGCCCGCTCCTTCGGGTTGCGGCCCAGCAGCGGCGGAACCGGATGGATCTCCTCGATGTAACGGCAGCAGGCGGAGGCCTCGCTGATCGCCGTGCCGTCCCCCAGCTCCAGCACCGGCACGGTGCCCCACGGATTCAGCTTGCGGAACGCATCTGTCAGGTGCTCGCCCGCGCGCAGGTCGACCTGCACGGTCGGCACCGTCATCCCCTTTTCCGCCAGGAACATCCGCACGCGGCGCGGGCTCGGTGCGGGTGCACAGTCGTAGAATTTGAACGTCATGTCGCTCGTCCTCCCTGTCGGCCCGGATGCTAGCTGAAGCCGTGGCGAGGGACGAGCCTTGAAACCGCGCGCTGCCGATCATGCGAACGCATCGAGCCGCACCGGCCGACGCCGCCGCCCCCAATCGCCCGGCTGCGGCTCGAACACGCCGGCGCATGCGGTACCGCAGGACGCGCAGCGGCCGTCCGCCGTCAGGTTCCATTCGCCCAACTCGTACCAGTCGCGGCTGATCAGCAGCCCGCCGCAGCCGTGGCACCAGGTCGAGCCGCCGGCCGGGTCGCGGACGTTGCCGGTATACGCGTAGCGGATGCCGTTCCGGATCGCGATCGCCCGCGCCCGGCTCAGCGTCGCAGCCGGCGTGGCCGGTGTGTCCAGCATCTTCCAGTCGGGATGAAACGCGGAGAAGTGCACCGGTACGTCCGGGCCGAGATGCTCGACGATCCACGTCGTCATCGCGTCGAGCTCCGCGTCGGAGTCGTTCTCGCCCGGAATCAGCAGCGTGGTGATCTCGAACCAGACGTTCGTCTCGGTCTTCAGGTAGACCAGCGTGTCGAGGACCGGCTGCAGGCTGGCCGTGCACAGGCGGTGGTAGAAGTCCTCGGTGAAGCCCTTCAGATCGACGTTCGCCGCATCCATGTGCCGGTAGAACTCGACGCGCGGCTCCGGGCAGATGTAACCGGCGGTCACCGCGACGGTTCTAATGTCAAGCGCGCGGCACGCCTCGGCCACGTCGACGGCGTACTCCAGGAAGATCACCGGATCGTTGTAGGTGAAGGCGACGCTGCGGCAGCCGGTCGCACGCGCGGCCCGGGCGATCGCCTCGGGCGTCGCCCGATCGGTCAGCCGGTCGAACTCACGCGACTTGGAAATGTCCCAGTTCTGGCAGAAGCGGCAGGTCAGGTTGCAGCCGGCGGTGCCGAACGAGAGGATCGGCGTGCCCGGCAGGAAGTGGTTCAGCGGCTTCTTCTCCACCGGATCGATGCAAAAGCCGCTGGAGCGGCCCCAGGTGGTGAGCACCATCCGGTCGTCGCGACGCGCGCGGACGAAGCACAGCCCGCGCTGGCCCTCGTGCAGGCGGCACAGCCGCGGGCAGAGATCGCATTGCACGCGCCCGTCCTCCAGCGCGTGCCAGTACCGGCCGGGAACACCGTCTTCGTCGGTGATCGCGTTCTGGATCGTCATCGGACACCGCCTCTCCGGCTCGCCACCGAAACAGCGGCGCGCCCCGGATGCACCGCGGCCCGCGAAGCGCTACCATGAGGCCGGCTGCTCGTCCGGCCGGGCCGCCCACCTATAGGATATCATGCGGGAGCGCCGCCGATGACAGCCGTTCGACCCGCCGCCGTCGCAGGAATGTTCTATCCGGACGAAGTGCACGCGCTGCGCGACGTGCTGCATCGGGAGCTGGACGCGGCCTCCCGCAGGCGAACGCCGGGCGCTGCACCGAAAGCCATCATCGCGCCGCACGCCGGCTACGTCTATTCGGGACCAATCGCCGCGTCCGCCTACGCCCAGCTCGCGGCGGCGGCGGACGAGGTCCGGCGGATCGTGCTGATCGGTCCCAGCCATCGGATGCCACTGCGTGGACTGGCGGTGCCGAGCGTCGATGCGTTCGAGACGCCGCTCGGCCGAATCGAGCTCGACCGTGCGGCGATCGCCGATCTGCTGTGGCTGCCGCAGGTGCGCGAATGGGACGCGCCGCACGCCGAGGAGCATTCGCTCGAGGTGCACCTGCCGTTCCTGCAGACGATCTTCCCCCGCTTCACGCTGGTGCCGATCGTCGTCGGCGAGGCCGACGCGGCGGAGGTCGCAGAAGTGCTGGACCGGGTCTGGGGCGGCGCGGAAACGCGGATCGTCGTCAGCTCCGACCTCAGCCACTACCTCGACTATATGAGCGCGCAGCGCGTGGACGCCGCCACCTGCCAGGCGATCGAAGCGCTGGACGGCGAGCGCATCGGCCGGGATCAGGCCTGCGGACGGGTGCCGGTGGCCGGGCTGCTGGCCGTCGCGCGCCGGCGCGGGCTCCGGGCCACCACCCTCGACCTCCGCACCTCCGGCGACACCGCCGGCGACCGCCGCCGCGTCGTCGGCTACGGCGCGTGGATGTTCGGCGAGGGCAGCGGGCTGCGCAACGGCGACACGCCGGGCGACAGCGCCGGCCTCATCGCCCGACATGGAACGACGCTGCTGCGGCTGGCCGCAGCCTCTATCCTCCACGGCATCCACCACAACCGATCGTTGCCTGTGAACCCGTCGGATTATCCCGCGGCGTTGCGCGAGCAGGCGGCGACGTTCGTCACCCTGAAGGGCGCGGGGCAGCTCCGCGGCTGCATCGGCACGATCGACGCATGGCGGACCCTGGCGGAGGATGTCAGCGCCAACGGCTTCGCCGCCGCGTTCCGCGACGGGCGCTTCCCGCCGCTGCAGGAAAGCGAGCTGCCCGCGCTGGAGCTGTCCGTCTCGGTGCTCGCTCCCCAGGAGGAATTGCATTTCACGGACGAGGCGGACCTGCTGGCGCAACTGCGACCTGGCGCCGACGGCGTGATCATCCGAAGCGACGGCCAGCGCGCCGTGTTCCTGCCGCAGGTCTGGCAGACCCTGCCGGAACCGGCCGCCTTCATGGCCCACCTCAAGACCAAGGCCGGCCTCGACCACGACCACTGGTCGGCCGACTTCCAGGCGTGGCGCTTCGCCGTCGACAGCATCTCGTCGGCGACACTGGCCGCCGGAGCCCTGTGGAGCTGACGATCGCGATCGCCTATCTTCCGCGCCGACGGGCGCACGCGAAGCCACGGGACGGAGAGACCAGATGGGACGTTTCGGCCTGGGTCAACCGGTGTTGCGCAGCGAGGATCACCGTTTTCTCACCGGAACCGGCCGCTACACCGCCGACATCTCGCTGCCCGCGCAGGCCCATGCGGTCGTCCTGCGCTCTGCGCACGCGCATGCGGAGCTCCGCGGCATCGACGCAGGCGCGGCGTTGGCGATGCCGGGCGTGCTCTGCGTCATCACCGCGGCCGATCTGGCGGCCGACGGCCTCGGCGACATCCCGTGCGCGGTGCCGGTGAAGGGGGCGCTCGGCCAGCCGATGCCCAGCCCCGGCCGGCCGCTGCTGGCGCGCGACCGGGTGCGGTTCGTGGGCGAGCCGGTGGCGATGATCGTGGCCGAAACTCTCGCGCAGGCGCGCGACGCGATGGAGTGCATCGAGGTCGCCTACCAACCGCTGCCGGCGGTCGCCACCATCGAGGACGCGCTGGCGGACGGCGCGCGCGTCGGCATCTGGGAGGGCGCCCCCGGCAACGTCGCCTTCGTCTGGCAGCGCGGCGACGAGGCTGTGGTCGAGGCGGCGTTGGCGAAGGCGGCTCACGTCGTGCGGCTCGACCTGATCAACAACCGGGTGGTTCCCTGCCCGATGGAGGGGCGCGCGGCGGTGGGGGCGTTCGACCCCGCCGACAGCCGGTTCACGCTCTATACGTCCTCGCAAGGTGGCCATCAGGTTCGCGAGCAACTCGCCCAGGAAACGCTGAAGGTGCCGGCCGAGAATATCCGCGTGATCGTCCCGGACGTCGGCGGCGGCTTCGGCACGAAGATCTTCCATTATCCCGAGGAAGCGCTGGTGCTGTGGGCGGCGCGGCACCTCGGCCGGCCGGTGAAGTGGACGGCGGACCGCTCCGAAGCGTTCGTCGGCGACACCCACGGCCGCGACCAGCGCAACCGCATCGCCGCCGCCTTCGACTCCGAGGGGCGGATCGAGGCGCTGCGGGTCGATACTCTCGCCAACATGGGTGCCTATCTCAACCAGTTCGCGCCCGCCATTCCCTCGCAGATGACCGGCTGCATGCTGTCCGGCGCCTACGCCATCCCTTCGATCTTCGCCTCCTGCCGCGGCGTCTACACCAATACCGTGCCGATCGACGCCTACCGCGGCGCCGGCCGTCCGGAGGCGACCTACGTCGTCGAGCGGCTGATGGAGACGGCGGCCCGACAGCTCCGGCTTCCCTCCGAGGAGATCCGCCGGCGCAACTTCATCCGCCCGGAGCAGATGCCGTACCGCACAGCCGCGGGTCCGATCTACGACTCCGGCGATTTCGCCCGTAATCTGGACGATGCGCTGGCGGCCGCGGATTGGGACGGCTTCGGCCGGCGGCAGGACGAGTCGTCGTCGCGCGGGCGCCTGCGCGGGCGCGGGCTCTCCTGCTACGTCGAGATCTGCGGCTTCGACGAAGAGGAGGCGACGGTGCGCTGCGCCGCCGACGGCACGGTCGAGCTGCTGATCGGCACGCAGTCGACCGGCCAGGGCCACGAGACCGCCTACGCCCAGCTCGTCGCCGACGACTTGGGCGTGCCGTTCGGATGCGTCCGCGTGGTGCAGGGGGATACCGACCGCATCCCGTTCGGCCGCGGCACCAGCGGCTCCCGCTCGCTTCCCGTCGGCGGTCCGGCGGTCAACGCCGCGTGCGCGGCGTTGCTGGAGCGCGGGGAGCGGCTGGCCCGCCACCTGCTACAGGCGGGCGGTCGACCGCTGCGGTTCGTCGATGGAAGTTTCGTGGTGGAAGGGCGGGACGACGGCATCGGCCTCGCCGAGATCGCCGCGGCGCTGGCCTCGCCGGAGAACCTGCCTCCGGAGGAAACCAACCGCGAGTTCGCCGCCTCGGGCCGCTACAAGCTGGAAGCCTCGACCTTCCCGAACGGCACGCACGTCTGCGAGGTGGAGATCGACCCGGAGACCGGGCTGGTGCACGTCGCGGCATACCACGTGGTCGACGACTTCGGCACCGTCGTCAATCCGCTGCTGCTGGCCGGCCAGGTCTACGGCGGCATCGCCCAAGGTATCGGCCAGGCGTTGTTCGAGCACGCCGTCTACGATCGGGACTCGGCGCAACTGGTGACCGGCTCGTTCGTCGACTACGGCCTGCCGCGGGCGACCGATATCCCTGCGATCGACTTCCGCACCAATTCCGAGCCTTGCACCACCAACCCGCTCGGCATCAAGGGCGCCGGCGAGGCCGGGACGATCGGCGCCTGCCCCGCCGTGGTCAACGCCGTCCTCGACGCGCTGTCTCCGCTGGGCGTGCGGCATGTTGACATGCCGCTGACGCCGGAGACAATCTGGCGCGCCATCAGAGCCGCGGCATCCCCGGCATCAGCATCGCAGGAGTGAGAGCAGTGAGCATCGACATCAGTGCCGACATGGTCGACCGCGTCCGCGACATCGCGCTCCGCGCCGGAGAAGCGATCCTCGTGGTCTACAACACCGAATTCGACGTGAGCCGGAAGGACGACTCCTCGCCGGTGACCGAGGCCGATCAGCGCGCCGAGACCCTGATCATGGAGGCGCTGCGCCGCGAGGTCACCGACGTCTGGCCGATCGTCGCCGAGGAAGACGTCGCGTCGGGCAACATGCCGAAGGTCGACGGCGCGCCGTTCTGGCTGGTCGACCCGCTCGACGGCACCAAGGAATTCATCAAGCGGCAGGGCGACTTCACCGTCAACATCGCGCTGATCGAGAACGGCCGGCCGATCATGGGCGTGGTGCACGCGCCGGCGAAGGGCACGACCTACTGGGGCAGCCCGCTCGGCGCGTTCATGACCACCGGCGACGGGCCGGCACAACCGATCGCCTGCCGGCCGATGCCGGAGAAAGGACTGATCGCCGTCGCCAGCAAGTCGCACCGGAACCCGGAACTCGAGGAGTTCCTGGCGAAGTTCGACCTCGCCGAGTCCATCGCCGCCGGCAGCTCGATCAAGTTCTGCCTCGTCGCCGCCGGTCTCGCCGATCTCTACCCGCGCACCGGCCGGACGATGGAATGGGACACGGCGGCGGGTCACGCGGTGGTGCTCGCCGCCGGCGGCTCGGTGACCGACTTCGCCGGGAAGGAACTGACCTACGGCAAGCCCGGCTTCGACAACCCGCACTTCATCGTCCGCGGCGCGCCCGCGCAGGCGTGAGCCGGCGCATCGAGCCGCGGGTCGATAACGAGGCGATCGGGCACGCCGCGCGACTGCTGTGCGCGGGTGCCCTGGTCGCTTTCCCCACCGAGACGGTTTACGGCCTCGGCGCCGACGCGACCGATGACCCCGCCGTCGCCCGCATCTTCGCCGCCAAGGGCCGGCCCCGCTTCAACCCGCTGATCGTCCACGTGCCGGACCTGGACGCGGCTGCGGCGCTGGTGCGGCTGGACGAACGGGCGCGGACGCTGGCGGCGCGGTTCTGGCCCGGTCCGCTGACGCTGGTCCTCCCCCGCTGCACGGACGCTCGTGTTTCGCTGCTGGTCTCCGCCGGACTGGATACGGTGGCGATCCGCGCGCCGGACCATCCGGTGGCGCAGGCGCTGCTGGCAGCGGCGGGCCGACCGATCGCCGCACCGTCCGCCAACGTTTCCGGGCGGATCAGCCCGACCACCGCCGCGCATGTGCGCACCGAACTCGGCGACCGGGTGGCGGCGGTGCTGGACGGCGGCCCGTGTCGTGTCGGCCTGGAGTCCACCGTACTCGACCTGTCGGGCCGAGTTCCCACGCTGCTGCGGCCGGGCGCCATCTCTTCCGAAATCCTGGAAGCGATGCTCGGCCGGTTGGCATCTCCGACCGACGCGGGCGCGCCACGCTCGCCGGGAATGCTGCGGCGCCACTACGCCCCTCGCCGGCCGCTTCGCCTCGACGCTACGGCGGTCGGACCCGCCGAGGCGCTGCTCGGTTTCGGGCCGGAGACGGCGGACTGCACGCTCAGCCTCAGTCCGCGCGGCGATCTGGTGGAGGCGGCAGGAAACCTGTTCGCCATGTTGCGCGCCCTGGACGCGGCCGAGGGCTTTTCCTCGATCGCCGTGGCGCGCATCCCCGAGCACGAGCTCGGCCGCGCCATCAACGACCGCCTCCGCCGCGCCGCCGCGCCGGCGGAGGACTCGACGGCGTGGAACGACGACCGCGGCCCGGCCGCGCCGTGCGTCCTGCCCGGCTGGGAGGACGACGACTCAGCCACCGGTTGAGCGCAGCGAGAGGGCCGTCGCGCCCATCCCTGTCAGGGTTACGACAACGGCGTACGGATTGTGCGACAGCGGTGCCGCCGCTGTCCGGCCGATGTCTGCGAATCCAATGACCTAGATGTTGGCATGACGTTTGCTTCCACGAGGGCGTCGATTGGTCGGCCCATGGAGGAAGTCCCGATGCTAGCGCTCAGCGAAACGGCAAAGACGATGATCCGCAGGCTCGTCGCCGACAGCACCGATGGCGCCACCGGCCTGCGCATCATGGTCGAGCAGGGTGGCTGCGCCGGCATGCAGTACAAGCTCGGGCTGGACAAGGCGGCGCACGCCGAGGACGAGACGTACGAATTCGATGGCGTCCGGGTGTTCGTCGACCCCTTCACCGTGCCGATCGTCCGCAACATGACCATCAATTTCGTCGACGGGGTCGAGTCCTCCGGCTTCGTCTTCGACAATCCGAACGCCGGGTCGTCGTGCAGTTGCGGCAAGTCTTTCGCGTCATGACCAGCGATCGGCTATCGCGGGCGGCACCCGTCGTCGTCAACGACACGACGCTGCGCGATGGCGAGCAGACCGCCGGCGTCGCCTTCCGGCTGCGCGAGAAACTGGCGATCGCCAGCGCCCTCGACGCCGCCGGCGTGCCGGAACTGGAAATCGGCGTGCCGGCGATGGGCGAGGAAGAGCGGGACGGTATCCGCGCCGTGCTGGCGCTGGGCCTCGCCGCCCGGCCGATCGGCTGGTGCCGGGCGCTGCGCGCGGACGTCGACGCCGCCGCCGCCTGCGGGTTGCAGGTGGTGAACATCTCCGTGCCGGTCTCCGACGCACAGCTCGCCGGCAAGCTCGGCAAGGACAGGGCCTGGCTGCTCGGCCACATCCTGGAGATCACGGCGCACGCACGCGACCGCGGCCTCCGCGTGCATATCGGCGGCGAGGACTCCTCGCGGGCCGATCCCGATTTCCTCGGGCACGTCGTCGAAGCGGCGGAGACCGCGGGGGCGCAGCGCTTCCGATATGCCGACACGCTGGGCGTGCTCGATCCGTTCGATGCGCTGGATGCGTTCCGCATGCTGCGCCGGCGCTGCCGCCTCGAACTCGAGATTCATGCTCACGACGACCTGGGCCTCGCCACCGCCACGTCGCTGGCCGCCGTGCGCGGCGGTGCCACGCACGTGAGCACGACGGTGAACGGACTGGGGGAGCGCGCCGGGAACGCCCCTCTGGAAGAGGTCGTCGTCGCCCTGCAGCAGCTCTACCGCCGGCCGACCGGCATCGACGCGCGACAGTTGCCGGGAATTTCGGCGCTGGTGGCGTGCGCATCCGGCCGACCGGTGCCCGCCGGCAAGAGCATCGTCGGCGAGGCGGCGTTCACGCACGAAGCCGGCCTGCATGTGCACGGGCTGATCCGCGACCGGCAGACCTACGAGTGGATCGATCCGCAGGAGCTGGGCCGCGAGCATCACATCGTCCTCGGCAAGCACTCCGGCCTCGCCGCCGTCCGCCACGTCTACACCGGCCTGGGGCTGGACCTGCAGCCGCTGCAGGCGGAAGCGGTGCTGGTGCTGGTGCGCCGCTGGGCCGAAAACCGCAAGGCCGCGCCCTCGGCCGAAGTGCTGCGACAGTTTTGGGAGCGCACCCGTGCGCTTCGCGAGGAGGCCGCCTGAAATGCCGATTGCCCTGCCGCCCGATCTCCGCGAACTCGCCACCGCCGAAGAGTTTCTCGAGCACCTGGAAATCCCGTATGATCCGCAAGTCGTCCGCGTGTCGCGGCTGCACATCCTGCAGCGTTTCCACGATTACCTCGCATCCGCCGAGGACGTGGACGAAGCGGCGCAGCCTGCGGCGATCCGCGAGCGGCTGCAGGCCGCGTACGATGATTTCGTCCGCTCGGACCCGCTGACCGAGCGGGTGTTCAAAGTGTTGAAGGACGCGCAGTCCCGGCCGAAGACGCCGCCCGGCCGCGCCTTCGTACCGCTTTCCGCCGTGACCGGCAGGACCGAGCCGGCAAAGACTTGAAATCGATCCGGTCGCGCCATCCCGCCATTCCAGAGCGGCGGCGCACCGAGCTCAGAGAAACGAGGTTCGATCGTTCATGTACACGATCCTTCGCCGCGAGGCGTTTTCCGACACGACGTTCCTGTGGGACGTGCACGCCCCCGACGTCGCCCGCGCGGCACAGCCGGGCCACTTCGTCATGCTCCGCCTGCACGAGGGCGGCGAGCGCATTCCGCTGACGGTGGCGGATTACGACCGCGACGCCGGCACCATCACCATGGTGATCCAGTCCCTCGGCAAGACGACGCTGGAGATGCGCGACCGGTACGAGGAGGGCGGCAGCTTCGACGACTTCGTAGGCCCGCTCGGCCTGCCGCAGCACATCGGCAAGGTGGGACACGTGGTTCTCGTCGGCGGCGGCCTCGGCGTGGCGCCGATCTATCCGCAGCTCCGCGCCTTCAAGGAGGCGGGCAACCGCACCACAGGCATCATCGGCTTCCGCTCGAAGGAACTCGTCTTCTGGGAGGAGAAGTTCGGCCGGTATTGCGACGATCTGATCGTCTGCACGGACGACGGCAGTTACGGCAAGCCCGGCTTCGTCACCGCGGCGCTGAAGGAACTGCTGGAGCGCGATCCGCCCGACCTCGTCATCGCCATCGGCCCGCTGCCGATGATGAACGCCTGCGTCGAGACGACGCGGCCGTTCGGCGTCAAGACGATGGTCTCGCTCAACGCCATCATGGTCGACGGCACCGGCATGTGCGGCTCGTGCCGCGTGACGGTCGACGGCAAGGTGAAGTTCGCCTGCGTCGACGGCCCCGACTTCGACGGCCATCAGGTCGACTTCAAGGAGCTGATCGCCCGCCAGCGCCGCTTCAAGGCGCAGGAGTCGAAGGCGAACGACAGCTGGGCGCACATCTGCAACCTGGACAAGCAGCTCTTCGAGGAAGAGAAGCGCAGCTACAAGAAGCTGACGCAGCTGGCACCGCATCAGGTCGCCATGCCGGAGCGCAATGCCCAGGAGCGCGCGCAGAACTTCAAGGAGGTGAACCTCGGCTACGCGATGGCCGACGCCTACGAGGAGGCGGAGCGCTGCATCCAGTGCAAGAAGCCGACGTGCATCAGCGGCTGCCCGGTCTCCATCGACATCCCGCGCTTCATCCGCCATCTGCTGGTGCGCGATCTCGACGGCGCGCTGGGCGTGATCTACGAGAGCAACCTGTTCCCGTCGATCTGCGGCCGCGTCTGCCCGCAGGAGACGCAGTGCGAAAGCCAGTGCGTCATCAACAAGAAGATGGAAAGCGTGGCGATCGGCCGCCTGGAACGCTTCGTCGGCGACAACGCCCGGCCGCCGAAAGCGGTGCCGCCGCGGTTCGCGCAGCCGATGGGCCGCGTCGCCGTCGTCGGCTCGGGGCCGGCCGGTCTCGCCGCCGCCGCCGATCTGGTGCGCTACGGCTGCGAAGTCACGGTCTATGAAGCACTGCACGTCGTCGGCGGCGTGTTGCGCTACGGCATTCCCGCCTTCCGCCTGCCGCGCGACATCATCGAGCGCGAGGTGCAGCGTCTGAAGGACCTCGGCATCCGCTTCGAGACCAACAAGGTGGTCGGCAAGACATTCACCGTCGCCCAGTTGACGGACGACATGGGCTACGACGCGGTGTTCGTCGGCGCCGGTGCCGGCGCGCCGTCATTCCTCGGCATCCCCGGCGAGTTCGCCGGCCAGGTCTATTCGGCCAACGAATTCCTGACGCGCGTCAACCTGATGGGCGGCGACAAGTTTCCCTACCTCGACACGCCGATCGGCCTGGGCTCCAGCGTCGTCGTCATCGGCGCCGGCAACACGGCGATGGACTGCCTGCGCGTCGCCAAGCGCCTGGGCGCCCCCACCGTCCGCTGCGTCTACCGCCGCTCGGAAGCCGAGGCGCCGGCGCGCATCGAGGAGCTGCGCCACGCCAAGGAGGAGGGCGTCGAGTTCTTCTTCCTGCACACGCCGGTGGAAATCCACGTGGATGATGCCGGCGACGTGCGCGGCATGAAGGTCGAGAAGATGACGCTCGGCGAGCCGGACGACCGCGGACGTCGCAAGCCGATGGCGACCGGCGAGTTTGTCGAACTGGAATGCGAGACCGTCATCTACGCGCTCGGCACCAACGCCAACCCGATCGTCGCGCAGGCGACGCCCGGCCTCGGCCTCAACAAGTGGGGCTACATCATCGCCGACGAGGAGTCGCAGGCGACCAACCTACCGGGCGTATTCGCCGGCGGCGACATCGTCACCGGCGGCGCCACGGTGATCCTGGCGATGGGCGCCGGCCGCCGTGCCGCCAAGGCGATCGGCGCGTACCTGCAGGGCGACAAGCGCAAGTGGCCGATCACCATCGACGATGCCGAGGCGTTCACGCCGCCGACGCCGCTCGCCGACGAAAGCGGCTCCATGACCGCCTCCGCTGCCGAATAGAACGAGGACGAACGCGAGATGGACACCCCCCTGGGCCGCAGCCTGGTCTGCCCGAAGTGCCGCCGGCCGATCGAAGGCGAAGAACAGTACATCTGTTGTGCGACCGCGACGCTGCAGTGGCGCTGCGAGGATTGCGGCAAGGTCAGCGAGGGCTTCGCCTTTCCGTACGGCATGTGCCCGCTGTGCTCCGGCCGCCTCGGCATGCTGGACCGCCAGAGCGTCGCCGACGACAGCGCGCTCGATGCCATCCGCATGGCGTTCGAGATCGAACTGGGCGGTCAGGCCTTCTACAGCCGCGCCGCGCAGCAGTCGACGGAACCGGTGCTGCGCGAGCTGTTCGGCAAATTCGCGGCGATGGAGGGCGAGCATTTGGAGACGCTGGCGCGCCGCTATCACACGGATATTCCCGATCCGTCGGCCGAGTTCCAGGTGGAGCGCGCGGCGATCTACGCCGGGCTGGAGACCCACCCGGAGGATCCGGCCAACCTGATCCGCATCGCCATCTCCTTCGAGGAGCGGGCGGTAAAGTTCTTCAGCGAGCGTGGCGACGCAGCCCCGGAAGGCTCCGCCGAGCGACAACTGTACAAAGAACTGGCGGCCGAGGAGCGCGAGCACGTGGCGCTGCTGACCACCGAATACGAACGCTGGCAGGTCGGCAAGCCCGGCCTCCTCTAAGCATCCGCCGGCCCGGCCCTCCGGCTCCGTCGGGGCACGGGATATCGGGAGCGCGAGACACGATGGGGGAACATTTCGAGGCGATCGTCGTCGGCGCCGGCCCGGCCGGCAATGCGGCGGCGCTGACGCTGGCGCGGGCCGGTGTCGATGTCCTGCAGTTGGAGCGAGCCGAATACCCCGGCGCCAGGAACGCGACCGGTGCGCTGCTCTACGCACCGGCGCTCCAGGAACTCATCCCGGACTTCCACGACAAGGCGCCGCTCGAGCGCCGCATCGTCGAGCAGCGGACCTGGACGCTGGATGCACACTCACACGTCGGCAGCCACTGGCGCCAGCAGGCGACCGCGGCGACCGTGCCTGATCGGTACACGATCCTGCGCGGGCCGTTCGACGCGTGGCTGTCGTCGGCGGTCAAGGCGTCGGGCGTCCGCGTCGCTTTCGCCACCACCGTGACCGATCTGATCCGCGAGGACGACGGCCGCGTCATCGGCGTACGGACCAACGGCGACGGCGAATACTATGCGGACGTGGTCGTGCTCGGCGAAGGCGTCGAGGCGCTGGTGGCGCGCCGCTCCGGGCTGCGCGAGGAGCTGGAGCCGGCGGATGTGGCGCTGACCGTCAAGGAGCTTCGAAGATTGCCGGCCGACGTGCTGGAGCGTCGCTTCGACGTCGAACCCGGCGAGGGCGTGATCGTCGAGGCGGCCGGCACCTTCGCGCCGGGCTTTTCCGGCACCGGCTTCATTTATACCAACAGCGAGTCCATCTCGGTCGGCGTCGGCTGCCTAGTCGGCGAGATCGTCGACAGCGACGTCACCCCTTCGGAATTGCTGGACCGGTTCAAGCGCCACCCCTCGATCCGGGCGCTGCTGGCGGATACGGAAGTCGTTCAGTTCACGGCGCAACTGTTCCCGGAGGGCGGCTATCGAGTGCGGCCCCGGTTGTTCGGCGACGGCTGGGTCACCTGCGGCGATGCCACGCAGCTCAACGTAGCACTGTATCGTGAGGGGGCGACGATCGCGCTCGGCTCGGGCCGGCTGGCGGGCGAGACGATCGTCGAGCTCCGGCGGCACGGCCGGCCGATGACGGCGCGGCACCTCTCCCTCTACCGCGACAAGCTGGAGCGCAGCCCGATGCTGCGCGAGATCCGCCGGCACGCCGCCGGCGAGGGCGTCGCGCCCGAAGAGCGTCCGTACGTCGCCGTCGACCCGCGACGGTTGCCGGAGGCGGCCAGCGCGCTGCAGCGCTCGACGGTCCCCGGTGAACGCCGGGCGCAGACGACGCTGCTCCGCGGCCTGCTGCGCAGCAGAAGGTCGAACCACGTGCTTCGCGACGCGGTCTGAGATCGGAACCGGGCGGTCGCTACGACCGCTCCGGCGGGCGTGCCCGGAGCCGTTCTGTGGCGGGACGACACCATCGGCACGAACCCAGGAAGGCTGCAAGTCTACAGGGAGGCACAGCAGCCCCCTCTCCCCCGCTGGCCTCGGCCGAGCCGGGGGAGAGGGTACCGGGGGTGCCCGGCGACGATTTGCCCGACGCGCCCCGAAAAAGCCCTACTCGGTTCTGACGGGCGCTACCCTCAACCGATAGCTGGCGTCGAGCGCGACGGTTCGGCACCGAACCAAGCCTCTGCGGACGGCGTCGCCATATATCTGCCGCAATATCGTATCATGTGTAGTTGAAAATGAAGGGGGTCGATTAAATCGCTCTTATTTGCAGCAAAATCGAGAGATGGGGAAGTCCTATGAAGGAGAAACGGATCGAGATCAGTTTATCTGCTCTGCTGACTATGTCGGCGCTGGTAGCCGTCTTTCCGTGTCATGCAGAGGCGGCGCCGATTGGCTACGTCTTTACACCTGTAGCATTTCTCGGCGATCCGGCGCCCGGTATCGCCGGCGGCACCTTTGTCAACGACTTCGAGCCCGGCGGGCTCAACAATAAAGGTGACATCGCCTTCGGAGCCGACGTCAGCACCGGAGGTGAAGGAGTATTTCTGAAGCGCAATAGGCGGTTGATAGCGGAGTTGGGACGAAGCAACGCGGAAGCACCTGGCGGCGGAACGTTCGACTTTAGTTTCCTCGGACCTGTCGGCCTCAACGACCGCGGCGACGTGGTTTTCAACTTCCTGCTTCAGCCTTTCGGCGCCCCGTTCGGCGTAAATGGCGGCGCTTATCGCTACTCTCACGTGACGGGCGAAGTCACACCGGTCGTGGTTCCATTCGCCACGCCCGCGCCGGACGGAGGCACGTTCCAGGGTGTTTCGTTCCAGCCCACCATTGACGACCGCGGCGCCGACGTGTTCGCCGGGATCATCGAGACCGATGCCGGCGTGGAAGACACCGGCTTGGGAGTCGGCATCTTTCGCGCCAGCGCGAGCGGCCTGATCGCCAACGTAGTCGTCCCGGGCGACCCGGCTCCAGGCGGCGGCACATTCGACTATGCCGTCGAGCCGTGGGTCAACGACTGGCGTGACGTCTCCTTCATCGGTCATATCGCCGGTGAAGAATCGACGATTCCGGGCTTCCCTCCGCAATCTGAGTTCATCAGTGCCTTGGGCGGCTTGTATGTGAAGAACGCGGTGACTGGGAGGATTCGCACGATCGTGCATGCAAATGAAACTGCTGCGCCCGGAGGTGGCACGTTTCGGCAGGTCTTCCACGACGTGATGAACAACCGCGGAGAAATTGCTTTCAATGGCGATCTCACGCCGGCTCCGGCGGCCAACGAGAAGATCGGGGTGTTTCTGTACTCCTGCGGCAGAATAATAGCGGTGGCCCGGCCTGGCGATCCCTTGCCCGGCGGCGGCACCCTGGTCAATGCCAGCCTGATCAACGGCAACGTCCACTTGAACAATCGTGGAGAAGTGGCCTTCGGCGGCGTCGTCAACTCTGACGTGGACCAAGACGGCAACGATGACACCGGTCTCTTCGTGTGGTCGAAGGGGAAGCTCAGCTTGGTCGCCCGAACCGGCACGAATATTCCTGGAGTTGGTACGGTTGATGAGTTGGCGTCACCACAGCTTATCTTTCCGCCGGCGCCGATCGCCAATACGACCTCGGGCGCGATCAACAACGACCGCGGGCAGATCGCTTTTCAGGTGACCCTAACCGACGGACGAGGCGCGTTTCTTTTGGCCACGCCGTCGCATTAACGCGGAAGACCGTTTCGCGGCGGCGGTTAACAGAGAAACACTCCGATGTTGACCCCGCCTCGGAACGCAAAGTTGGCCAGCCAGCGATTCCGCGGTGGCGTTTCGGAATGCCCTCCTCCGACAGATCGCACCATGTCTTCTCGTCTACGCGCCTACCCCGGCTTCCCGTCCGGCCGCGGCCGCAGCAGATAGGGGCCATAAATCGCGACGAATCCGGTGAATGCCGCCAGCCAAGCGAGGCCGGAGAGCCACAGCAGCCCGTCGTAGGCTTCGGGAAGAAAGCCGGCCGCGACCCGCGCCACCGCGGCGATGCTCACCAGGAGATAGACCACCACGGTGCCGGCGCCCGCGTGCAGCGCCCGGCCGGTGTGGCCGAGCGTCGCGCGCGTCATCACCGCGAGGATCATCGTGCCGATCGCGCCCGCCGTCAGCGCGTGCAGGGCGGCGATCTCCGGCAGCACCGCGGGCGCCGCCTGCGCGATGGCGAGCAGCCCGAGGCCGATCGGCACCCACGCCCAGCCCAGATGCAGAATGAACACCAGCGGATCGGCCGTCGTCCGTCGCCCTTGCCAGCGGAAGAGGCGGACGGCGCACAAAATAGCCGCCGCTGCGGTCAGGACCACGGCCACCGACGATCCGGGCGATGCGACCCAGGACAGGAGGCCTGCTGCGGTGACTGCGAGCGTCGCCATGTCGAAGCGGCCGAACGGCACGGGCAGGCCGGCTTCGCCGACACCTCGCTTGACCAGCCAGTTGCGGGTGAAGCTGGGAATGATCCGCCCGCCGATCAGCGCGATCAGCACCGTCACCACGGCCACCGCCAGCCGCCAGCCGCTGCCGGGCAGGATGGCCAGGCCCAGCGCCTCGGCGTGCATCAGCGCATTCGCGACCAGCAGCAGACCCACCGCGGCGGCCATCGGCAGGTTGCGCCAGTTGCGGCCGGCGGCGACTTCTCGCACCACCACCAGCATCAACGCGGCGGGAAAGGCGAGATCGATCGCGGCAGCCGCCCATCCGCCGATCAGCGCCGAGGCGGAGATCGCCAACCGCCCGGCCAGCCACACCAGGACCAGCCCCAGCAGCGGCTGGCCGCTCAATGGCAGGCGTCCGGTCCAGTTGGGGATCGCCGTCAGGAAAAATCCCCCCACCGCCGCCATGGTGAAGCCGAACAGCATCTCGTGCGCGTGCCAAGTCACCGGGGCGAAGATGCCCGGCAGCGACATCCACTGGGCGAGATCGGCGAGCCAGAGGGCGATGCCCAGCGCCGCCGAGATGCCGGCCAGCAGGAAAAACGGGCGGAAGCCGTAGCCGAGGGCGGCTACCCCACCTCCGGCGCGCAGCCGGGGAATAGGGGAGCGTGCGCCGGGGGTCCCGGTCATCCGCGCCCCCCGCTCCGCTTCACGCGGATGTCCCCAACAGCTTGCGCAGATTGTCGAAGCCGGTTTGGTAGAACTGCTCCAGCGAGCGGCTGACCTCCGTCTCCGGCACGCCCAATGGCCGGAAGGTGGTGGACCACTCGATCGTCGATTTCTCGCCCTCGCGCTGCACGGTGATGGTGGAGCGATAGTCCGTGAGCGGCAGTGCGCTGGCGACGATCGTATACGTGTACGTCCTCGCCTCGCCGTCGAACTTCTCGAGCTGCTCGGTGATTTCCGCGCCGTCCGACAGCTTCACACGGCGAAGATGGCCGCCGTCCTCGAGAATGCTGGACTCCACCGCCGGATGCCACTGCGGCAGCGCGTTGAAGCCGCGGACGATCCGCCAGACTTCCTCCGCCGGCGCCATGAGCTTGGTGGCGACTGTAACCTTTGTCATCGCTTCTTCCCCTCCGATGTTCCGACGCAGAGTGTCTCAGTCGGCGACTGCCGGCAACCGTATTGCAACCGACCGCCAAAAGCGGCCGGCCCCGAAGGCGTTACCCGACGGCTAGAGCGCGGGCCCGGACGCCGGCTGCGAGACGGCCCAGCGCCAGCCGCGCGCGTCCTTGCAAATCGCCGCCACCAGCACCGGCTCGACGCCGGCCTCCGGCCAGTCGTCGGCCACGGCGGGGGGTGGGGACGGCGCGTCGCCGGTGATGTCCGCCTGCACCTCGTCGGCTGCGCCTTCGACACCGCCCTTCGGGCCAGCCACGGTGTACAGCACCTCACGGCAGTGGATACGGCCGCCGAACTCGCGCGTCACCTGGAGATGGCCTGCGACGGTGCCGAACAGCGCGTCGAACATCCCGTCCGGCGGGGTGACCCAGGGCACCGTCTCGTCCAGCGGCGCGTCCCCCGCCGTGGCGGCGATCGTCTTCTGAACACGCCGGCGCTGCTTGGAGCGCACCCAGTCGATGCCCTCGGCGGTGGCGAAGCGCGCGCCGATGGCGACGGCGACGCCGACCAGCGGGTTGGCCGTCAGCACGCCCGCCCCCGCCCCGGCGCCGAGCCCCGCCGCCTCCGGAGCGACATCGCCCAGGCCGGCACAGCCGGAAACCGTCAGCGCGGCCGAGAGCAGAGTTGCCGCCCGACAGGGGATGCCGCGTCGTCGCATCCCCGCAGTGTCTCCGCCGCGCCCGGCGCGTGCAAGACGTTAGGTGCCGGGAGCGTGCCGAGAAGGCGCCCCCTGCACCCTCGCGTCAGCCGAACAGAAAGTCGCCGGCGTCGAGCAGGCTCGCATCGATGCCGACGAGGATAATGACGCCGGCGCCGGGCACCGAGGCGGAGAGATCGATGTGCGCGTCGGCGCCGACCATGCCGATGTCGAGGTCGTCGAAGGTGTCGAGCGCCGCGCCGTAGCCGAGGATGACGACGCGATCGACGCCATCGGCGAAGTCGGTGATGCTGTCCGTGTCGTTCTGTCCGCGGAAGACGAAGCGGTCGGTGTCCGCGCCACCGGTCAGATCGTCATCGCCTCGCCCGCCGACGAGAACGTCGCGGCCGGCATCGCCGGACAGCGTGTCGTCGCCGTCGCCGCCGTAAAGAACGTCGTTGCCGATGACGCCGTAGAGCGAGTCGCCATAGAGTTCGTCGCCGCCTTCCCCGCCGAGCAGGGTGTCGCTGCCGTTGCCGCCGTAGAGCGTGTCGCCGTCGGCGCCGCCGAAGACGACATCGTCGTCGTCCCCGCCGATCATCCGGTCGGCGCCGGCGCCGCCGACCATGAGGTCGCAGCCGTCGGCACCGAAAAACGTGTCGGCGCCGTCGCCGCCGAGGAGCGTGTCGTCGCCATCGAGGCCGGCCAGCGAGTCGTCGCCCGCCCCGCCGATGAGGCTGTCGTCGCCGCCCAGACCGCCGCCGAGGAAATCGTCACCGGCCCCGCCGAAGGTGGTGTCGTCACCCTCGCCCGCGTCGAGCGCGTCGTCGCCGTTCCCACCCAGGAGGCTGTCGTCGCCGCCGCCGGCGACCAGCACGTCATCGCCGATGCCGCCGACGAGGGTGTCGGCATCGTCTCCGCCGGCCAGGGTATCGTTGCCTGCGCCGCCGTAAAGCCGGGCGATGCCGCCGGCGAATTCGAGACGGTCGTTACCGCAACCGCCGAAGAGAGTGTCTTCGCCCAGGCCACCCAGCAGCGTATCGTTCCCGTAGCCGCCGATCAGGCTGTCGTCACCGTCGCCGCCCGACAGGCTGTCGTTGCCGACGCCGCCGACCACGGTGTCGTCGCCGGCCTCGGCGTTCCCCGCATCGTTGCCGAAGCCGCCATCGATCGAGTCGTCGCCATCACCGCTTCGAAAGAAATCCCGACCGCCCAGCCCGAGTATGGTGTCGTCACCGTCGCTGGGTGTACCGCCGGTGACGCCCGCCGAAACGCCGGAAGGCGTGATCGTGTCGTCGTGGTTCGTTCCGATGATGTTGGCCATGTCTGTTCCTCCCGTCGGGATGTCACCGGCGCCGGGCAGGCCGGCATCGATGCCGTTGCAAACGCTCGCGACGTCACATCTCCCACAGACGCCGCCCGATCCCGTCCGCCGATGAACACCCTTCAGCGATACACGTGCGTTGATTGCAGTTCAACAGGCGTCGAACGCGCGATACGTGAACTTGTTCGATCGTCTACGGCGCTCGGCGTGCCGGGGGTGCGGGTGACGGTGCGGTCAGTTCCCGACCAGCGCGGTCGGCTGCGTGCCAGCCGCGTGCTGCGCATGGATCTCGACCGGAATGTCGCGGATCGAGACGACGCCCGCGACCAGGCCGCCGGACATCACCGGCAGGTGGCGGAAGCCCCCCTCCATCATCACCTGCAGCGCTTCCAGCAGCGGACACTCGATCGAAACCGTCTCCGGCCTGCGCGTCATCACGTCTTCCAGGCGGGTGAGGTCGATGTCGCAGCCGGCGGCGACGACCCGCGTCAGCACATCGCGTTCGGTGAAGATGCCGATCAGATGCCGGCCTTCGACCACGGGGACGGCGCCGATCCGGTGCTCGACCATCACCACCGCCGCTTGGCGGACGGTGGCCGACGGCGGTTGCACGACAGCGCGCCGCTCGCCGATGATGCCGGCGACCGTCCTGCTCGCCGCGTCGTTCCGGAACACCAATGCCGTTCTCCAACGAGGATGCGCGCCGTGGCCCGGCCCCGGGCCTGGCCGATCCTGATTACAGGATGTCACAAGCCGCGCGCCTTGTCAGGGTGAACGCACACGCGGACGCTGAAAGAGAGCGATGCCGACTACGGCGGTCGCCTTGCGCCGCCTGCGGTGGCAGAGTGTGCCGATGACCTCGCGACTGGGCGATCTCTGGTGCGGCCGTTTCCCGCTCGGCACGGCGTTCTGGAATTACATGATCTTCTGGGGGTTTCTGCTCAACGTCGCGGCGACCGTGGCGGCGATGGCCGTCCTGGTCGCGGCCGGCGGGGACGCCGAGCAGCGATGGGCCGCTTGGCTTTCGCTCACCTTTCATCTGCTGCCGCTGCCTTACAACACCGTGTGCCTCGTCGGCGTCTGGCGCAGCGCCGCGGCGCCGGAGGTCGGGCCGACGCCGCGCCTGCTGGCGCGGCTCGCGGCGGTGCTATGGTCGGCAGCGATGGTGGCGGCATGAACGCGTGATCGACTTCGCCGACCTCGCCCCCTTGTCACGATTGCTCGCGATACCAATCTCATGACCGAATAGGGTCCGGGCCCCTCTGGCGATCGAGGCGTCGATCGTGATGTCGGATTCCACGTGTCGTGTTCGCGCTGCCGCGGCGCAACGATTCTGGAGTTGGACGGATGGAGTTTCTGGAGCCGCTGATCGCGGCCACCTTCCTCGGTAAGGCTGTCTGGATTTGGCTGCTGTTCGCGGGCATCGTCGTCACGCTGCTGGCGTTCGACCTGGGTGTGCTGCACCGTGATCAGCATGAGATCGGCGTTCGCGAGAGCCTCTGGCTGTCCGCCGGATACATCGGCGTCGCCTGTGCGTTCGGCGCTTGGGTCTGGTGGTACCTCGGCGCCGACTTGGGCATGAAGTATTACACGGGCTTCCTGATCGAAAAGAGCCTGTCACTCGACAATGTCTTCGTCATCGCCCTGATTTTCTCGTACTTCGCGATCCCCCGCCAATATCAGCACCGTGTGCTGTTCTGGGGCATCCTCGGCGTCATCGTGCTGCGCGGCATCATGATCGCACTGGGTGCCACGCTCGTCGCCGAATTCGACTGGATCCTCTGGCTGTTCGGCGCCTTCCTGGTGTTCACCGGCATCAAGATGCTGGTGATCTCCGATCACATGCCGAACCTCGCCGAAAACCCGCTCCTGCGCTTTCTCAAGCGCCGCCTGCGCGTCACCGAGGATTTTGGCGGCGGAAACTTCTGGGTGCACCGCCCGCATCCGGTAACTGGAAAAACCGTCCGCTGGGCGACGCCGCTGTTTCTGGCGTTGTGCCTGGTCGAGTTCGCCGACCTGATCTTCGCGGTCGACAGCGTGCCGGCGATCTTCGCCATCACCACCGACCCGTACATCGTCTATACCAGCAACATCTTCGCCATCCTCGGTCTGCGGGCGCTGTACTTCGCCCTGTCGGCGATGATCCACCGCTTCGGCGACCTGAAGTACGCGCTGTCGCTGGTGCTGATCTTCATCGGCGGCAAGATCTTCTACGCGCAGATCTGGGGCAAGGTGGACCCCGCCATCTCGCTCTCGGTGACCTTCGCGCTGCTGGCAGGTGGCGTGATCGTCTCGCTGATACGGTCCCGGAAGACCCCGACCGCGGAGACGGCGGGAGATCCCGCTTGAGCATTGCGGCGCCCGCATGGGAGAGCCGCCGCCGGCGCCCCTTGAATTCGGAACATCGGACCGTTAGCGTTCCGGATCAAAGGGGCGGAGCCCCTAGCATATAACAGGGGAGGCGGCGGCGCGGCGGATAAGCCGGCGGCGCCGGGACGCGAATGGCCTCTACGGACGTACACACCTGCCGATCGATCATGACGACCGGGGCGGTGACGATCAACCGGACCGACACCGTCGCCCGAGCGATGCGGCTGCTGCTCGACAATCGGCTGCTCGGGCTGCCGGTGGTCGACGAGGGCGGCCACTATGTCGGGATGCTGCTGCGCAGCCGGGTAGTGGCGCTGACCCTGCCGACGATCGTTCAGCTCGAGGCGCGCATTCCCGAGGTGGCCCGCCTCCTGGAAGTCGGCTTCATGACCGACACGCTGGACGATGCCCGCACTCGCTTCGCCAAAGTCGCGAACGATCCGGTCGAACGGTATCTCGACACCGACACGCCCGTCCTTACGCCGGATGCGCCGGTGATGAACGCCGTGCTGTTCTTGTACCGGACGCGCAGCTACCTCCCCGTCGTCGATCCGGCGACGAAGAAGCTGCTCGGCGTCGTCTCCACCTGGGACGTCCTGGGAAGGATCGCCGGCCCGGCCTGACCTGGGCCGCGCCCCGCGCCGCAAGCAAAATCAAAAAAAATCATCGAGGCTTTTCTGGAGAGACCGTAATGACCCGCGCAAGGAATCCGCTGCCATGAACGCGATGCTGATCGCCGTAGGGGTGCTCGTCGCCACCTACGCCGGGATCATGAGCGAGAAGCTCAACCGCTCGATCATCGCCCTTCTCGGCGCGCTGCTGATGATCGTTCTCGGCATCCTGACACAAGAGCAGGCGATCGAGGGCATCGACTTCAACACCATCGGCCTGCTGGTCGGGATGATGATCATCGTCTCGATCACGCGGAAGTCCGGCGTGTTCGAGTACCTCGCCATCTGGTCGGCGAAGAAGGTGCAGGCCAACCCGGCCGGCCTTCTCGCCATGCTGGCCGTCGTCACCGCGGTGATGTCGGCGTTCCTCGACAACGTCACCACGGTGCTGCTGGTGGTCCCGGTGACGCTGGTGATCACCGAGCAGTTGAAGGTCAACCCCTATCCCTATCTGTTCTCGCAGATCCTGGCCTCGAACATCGGCGGCACGGCGACGCTGATCGGCGATCCGCCGAACATCCTCATCGGCACGCAGGTTGGGCTCCCGTTCAACGCATTCGTCGTCAACCTCGGCCCGGTGATAGCGATCATCCTTGCCGTTCACATAGTCTCCATGCACCTGATCTGGGGCCGACGGATGGCGGCGTCGCCGGAGGCGCGGGCGAAGGTGATGGCGTTCGACGAGAAGAAGGCGATCACCGATCACCGCCTGCTGAAGCAGTCGATGGCCGTGCTCGCGCTCGTCATCGGCGCGTTCGTCTCGTCGCGCTTCATCGGCCTGGAGGCGGGCGCGATCGGCATGGCTGGCGCCGCCCTGCTGATGTTGCTGGACAACGTCGGCAAGTCGGCCGAGCACCAGACGGAGAACGTCACCAAGGTGTTCGGCGAGGTGGAGTGGATCACCATCTTCTTCTTCATCGGCCTGTTCATGGTGATCGCCGGCGTCGAGCACACCGGCTTCCTGCGCCTGCTGGCCGACAAACTGGTGGAAGTGACCGGCGGCGACCTGCGGATCACCGGGGTCGGCGTGTTGTGGGCGTCGGCGGTGCTGTCGGCGATCGTCGACAACATTCCGTTCGTAGCGACCATGATTCCGCTGATCAAGGCGATGGCGCCGACGTTCGGCGGCACGGACGGTCTGTTGCCGTTGTGGTGGGCGCTATCGCTGGGTGCGTGCCTGGGCGGCAACGGCACCTTGATCGGTGCGTCGGCCAACCTGACCGTCGCCGGCATCGCCGAGCGTAACGGCGTGCCCTTCCGCTTCCTCACCTACACCAAGATCGCGTTTCCGCTGATGCTCATCCACGTCGCGATCTGCCACGTCTACCTGCTGTGGCGCTTCCTCTAACCCGCTGACTCCTCTCGAGAGGCAATGGCTGCGACTCCCGCCGCCATTGCCTCTCCCCTCCCGGCGCCTTCCCGTCCCCCCGCCACCCCAATTCCCCCGCACGGAGCCTTGTCGCTGGCCGTCCGCTCCCCATGTCCAGGGCAGGGCGAGTGTATCCGCCGCTTCACGCAACCGCCGGAGTTCCGCAAGACATGGCCGACGCCTTCGTCTCGATCGAGACTATCGCCGCCGACCAGGACGAGACCGCCGAGAAGACCCGCGCCTCCGATGTTCTCTCGGCGATGGCCGGCGCAGACGAGCCGCGCTTGAGCCTGGACGAGTTGCTCGGGCGCCTGGGCGACCGTGGCTTCGGCATGGTGTTGCTGATCTTGGGCCTGCTGAACTGCATGCCGTTGCCCCCCGGCGTGTCGACGATCTTCGGCGCGACGATGATGTTGGTCGCGGTGCAACTGGCGGTCGGCCGGCATCGGCTGTGGCTCCCGGCTGCGCTCCGCCGGCGCAGCGTCGAGCGGTCGAGCTTCCGCGCGGTTGTGGTCCGCGTGGTGCCGGTCTTGCGCAAAGTGGAGGCGCTCTGCCGCCCGCGCGCGTCCTGGCTGGCGAGCGGGCCGTTCGAGCGGCTGATCGGCGCGATCGTCCTGGTGCTCGCGTTCGTCATCACCCTGCCGATCCCGGTGATCGGCAACATCCCGCCCGGCATCGCCGTGGCCGTGCTGGCCATCTCCCTGATCGAGCGCGACGGCTACGCCGTACTGGCGGGGATGGCGATCGGAGTGGTGGCGTTCCTGATCAACGTCGGCGTGGTCGGAGCGTTCGTCGTCGCCGGCATCCAAGGCATCGAAGCGCTGCTGCAGTAGCGCTTCGGCGACTACGGCTCAGAGCAGGACGAGCCGGTTCGGCAATTCGTCGACGTCGCCGGGATGAGCCGGCAGGCGTTCGGCCAGGATCGTCGTGCACGCCTCGATCGCGGTGACGAAGCCGTCGGCGATCCGCCCCTCATCGACCGTGGCGCCGAACTCCGCCAGGATCTGTGCCCAACTCTCGTCCTCGACGACGGCTCGCACCCCGCGATCGGTGATGATCTCGACGTAGTGCTCGACCGCCGAGACGAAGAACAGGACGCCGGTGCGATTCCGCGTGCCGGCGAGGCCGTAATCGAGGAACACTTGGTGCGCCCGCGCGCCGGCCCGGCGGCGCTGGATCTCGCGCGGCACCAGGCGATGGCGCAGCGGCCGCCAGCGGAACAGCAGGTAGAGGCCGATGAAGCCCAGCACCTGGCCGAGATAGAACTCGGTGAAGGTGACGCGGAAGGGCCACGGCACCAGCAGGGCGATCCCGGACAACGAAAGCATCACCGCGGTCGCCGCCAGCGTCGGCAGGTAGAGGTAGTTGCCGCTGGCACGGGTGACGACGCAGACGAATTCCGCGGCGGTGCGCTTCTCGCCGGCGGCCACCGCCTCTTCGATGCGCATCCGGTCTTTGTGTTCGAGAAAGGGCATCCGCTCTCACCAGTCGCCCGAGGCGCCGCCGCCACCGAAGCTGCCGCCGCCGCCACCGAAGCCGCCACCACCCCCGCCGAAACCACCGCCGCCACCGCCGAAGCCGCCGGGGAAGATGATCGGCGCGACACCGGCGCCGCGACGGCCGGGAACGCCACGCCCGCCCTGCAGGCCCTGGCCACGCTGACGGCGATAGGAGATCCACATCAGCAGGACGAAGCCGCCGAGGAGCAGGAGCGGCATCAGGCCCACCGCCGTCTCTTCGGCCTTGGCGGGTTTCTTTCCCAAGGGCTCGGCTTCGCCCGAGAGCATCTTCACGATCGCCCCGGCGCCGGCGAGGATGCCGGGACCGAACTCGCCCGAGCGGAACGACGGCAGCATGATCCGCTCGATGATCAGCCGGCTGGCGGCATCGGTCAGCACGCCTTCCAGGCCGTAGCCGACCTCGATCCGCACCTTCCTCTCGACGGGGGCGACGATCAGCAGCGCGCCGTCGTCCTTCCCCTGCCGGCCGATCCCCCAGGCCCGGCCGAGCTGGTAGCCGTAGTCCTGGATGTCGGTGCCCTGCAGCGACTTCAGCGTGACCACGACGACCTGGTTGCCGGTCGCCTCCTCGTGCGTCCTCAGGGTTTCCGTCAGGCTCTGCCGTTCGGCGGGCGTGAGAAGCCCCGCCTCGTCGACGACGCGGCCGGACAGCGCCGGGAACTGCAGCGCCGCCAGCGCCACGCCGGCCGCGACCGACATGATCGCCGCGAGCAGGAAGAGTGCTGCGACCGGCCGCGGGGTGATCACCGGCCGCGGCATCATCCGCTCCTCAGAACTTGACCGTCGGCGCCGTCTGCGCGCCTTCGGCGGCGGCGAACGTCTGCATCGGCTCGTTGCCGGAATAGAGCGTCATCGCCCACAGCCGGCCGGGGAAGGTCCGGAGTTCGGTATTGTACTTGCGGACCGCCTCGATGTAGTCGCGGCGCGCGACGGCGATGCGGTTCTCCGTGCCCTCGATCTGCGACTGCAGGGCGAGGAAGTTCTGGTTGGCCTTCAGGTCCGGATAGCGCTCGACCACGACCATCAGCCGCGACAAAGCCGATGACAAGGCACCCTGATTTTGCTCGAAAGTCTTGAACGCCTGCGGGTTGGTCAGCACGTCCGGCGGCAGGGTCGTCTGCGCCACCTTGCTGCGAGCCTCGATCACCGCCTGCAGCGTCTCCTTCTCGAAGTTGGCCGCACCTTTGACCGTCTCGACGAGATTGGGGATCAGGTCGGCACGGCGCTGGTACTGGTTCTGTACTTGCGACCACGCGGCCTTCGCCTGCTCTTCCAGCGTCGGGATGGTATTGACGCCGCATCCGGCGAGGAATGCTGTTAAAACGAGTAACAGGCCGCCCCGCCGAAGCGGAGCCGCGAGCCTGACGAGAGACGCGTTGGCGAGCATGGGCTGTGCCCTTTCCTTGGTCCGGCGAAGCCACAGGTTCGTCATCGCCGGCGTCATCGTCAAGCCTTCGTCTTCGCCTTGCGCGAGAGCCGGCGGGCGTTGGCGGTGACCTTGCGGTGCGCCGGCGCGAGCGTCGCCTTGGCGGTGCGCGCACCGACGTTCATCAGACCGAAGGCGAGCGCCATCGAGGCACCGCCGAGAATCGCCATTCGTCCGAGCACGGAGCCGCCCTTCCCGCCCTGCAGCGCCTTCGCCAGGCCGGCCTGGGCGCTGGCCTGCTTGCGCAGCCCACGGGCGAGGACGCCGCCGGCCGCCGCCGCGCCCCGTGCCGCGGCGGCCGTCGCGTCTCGGCCGGCTTCGAGCTTTTCGGCGACCATGCGTTGGAGGTCGGCATTGTCGCGCTGCTTCGGATCGAGAATGCCGCGGGCGATGGCCGGCAGGCGGTGCGACAGCGTCACGGCGGTGGCCGCCGGTATCTCGGAGGCCATCCTTGCGGCGTCGGCGGCATCGCGCGCCGCGAGCCGGCCGGACCTCGTCTTTCGTGCGACCATCTCGTCCCTCCCTGGCGGGTTGATCACGAGATGGGATCCTCGCGCGCCGACCGCTACAGGATCAACGCAAACGTCGCGAGTCGGTTCGCGGAAAGCTCACACCATCAGGTTCCGCGTCGTCAGGTCGCGCTCCAGGGCGGCGCATGTCGAGGCGGCGACGCGATGCGTGATGACCTTGCAGGCGACGGCCTCCAACGCCCGCTGGAGCAGGCGATGATCATCCACCCCGAGACGCACCAGCAGCGAGCGGACGATCTCGGGAACGATCGCCTCGGCCCGCCCTTCGATCAATCGACGCAGCGGCGTGAAATGCAGTTCGCGATCGAGCTTCGGCCACGCGAGCAGCGGCACCTCCGGCCGGACCGCGTCCATCAGCGGTACCACCTGGACCATCGTCGGGTCCTTGACCACCCGCCCGTCGGCCCTGCGCGTCTCGCCGAAGTAGCGGTCGAGCGCGCCCGGACGGCGCCGCAGCCGCTCGACCCAGCCGGCGACGATCGGGTTCTCGACATGCACCGAGAAGTGATCGCGCAGGAACTTCTGGCAGTTTCGCCGCCCGAGCTGGAAGTCGTGCATCCGCAGCCGCTCGTCGACGAAGCCGGCGAAGCCGGACAGTCCCGCCGAGGCGAGGGCCATCTCGCCGTTCTGCATGGTCTCGCGGATCGGCGCGATCAGGAAGCGGCTGCGAATGTCGTCGGCCAGCGCCAGGATCAAGTCCTGTGGCTTGAACGCGACGTGATCGCGCAGGATCGGCACCACGCGCAGCAAAGAGTCCAGGAGGTCGGGGCAGGCGCCGAACGCGGCGGGCAGCGCCTCCAGATCACTCGGGAAGGGATCGACGAGCAGAACCGCCCGGTCGGCCCGACGGGAGTCGCGAACGGCGCGGGCGTGCGGCGACCCGTTGAGCGCCATGCGGGCGTACTGCAGCGGCTCGTTGTCCAGCAGTCCACCGTCGACCGACCAGAAATCATATGATGCGCTGACGTGCGACGGCAGCTTCAAGGAGACGCTCACGCCTCCGCCCCCAATCTCCGCCGCCGGCCCGAAGTTGCCGCGATGGCGATACGCCTCCATCGGGTTACGGAACGGACGCGCCGGAAAGCCGCCCGGAAACGCCGAGGTGGCGAGGCCGGCGTCGCGCAGCAGGTCCCAGCCGTCAGCCGCCGCCCCTGCCGCTCCCGCCTGCGATCCGATGGCGATCGCGCCGGGCGGCAGCGGCTCCGCCTCGCCGGATCCGGCACCGAACACGGCGAAATGGCCGTAGTCCGCATGGCTGCGGACCCGGTGGCCGCGCATCGTCTCGTCGGCGATCATGCTGATTTCGTACGAGAGCCCCTGCATGTTGGTGAAGCAGAGGTACAATTGCAGGGGATTGGCGAAGAAGCGCGGCGGCGTGCCGGCGATCGACGCCGCCGCCCGCGTGCTCGCCACCGCCCGGTCCGCGGCGGCGGCCAGGACGCGGCCGTTGAGCAGCGACGGCACACCCCGTCCCTCTCCGACGAGATCGTCGTTCACCAGCATGTCGCGAAGATCGACGTCGCGGACCCAGCAGCGATAAAGGAGGTTGAGGTCCGCGTTCTGCGCCGCGGCCGCGTCCTCGAGCCCGGCGAGATCGCGCATCGGAAAATGGCCGGTGAACGGCAGCATCCCGAGCATCGCCGCGACGATCCCGCCCGCCGACGCGCCGGCCGCCACGCGGATTTGCGTCTCGTGGTCGGGGATGTCCGGATCGCCGCGAAGCTTGGCCTCTTCCCAGGCCTGCAGCGCCTCGATCAGGTAATCGACGACCCCGGCGGTGTACGCGCCGGCGGAGGCGGCGCCCGCCATCACCAAGCCGATTTCGAAGACGTTCCCGGATGGAGAGCGGATGGTCATCGGTGGTTCCCGGTTGGCCGAGGCGAGGCTGCCGTCGGTCTTTACCGGTTTATATTCCTATAAAGGAATTCTGTCAATCGGTCAGGGTTTCGCCTGCGTGCGGCGGCGGACCGGCGGACCGGCCATCGATCGCCACCGACTTGATCACCGCGAAGACCTGGGCGCCCCCGACCAGCCCGAGCCGCTCGACCGACCGCTGCGTGATCCGCGAGACGAGCCGTGCCCTGCCGACGGCGATCCGCACGTCGGCATGGCAGCCGTCGCCGGCGATCCGGACGTCCTCGACCACCGCCGGCAGCACGTTCAGCGCGCTGATATCGCTGTGCGGGGCCAGCGCCAGCATCACGTCGCGGGCGCGAATGCGCAGCCGCAGGCCGGCCCCGATCGGCCGATCGAGCCGCGGCACCAGCAACTCCCCGCCGTCGAAGGCGAGGCGGGTGAGCGCGAACGCCTCGTGCCCCGCTACCCGCGCGGCCACCAGGGCGCCAGCCTCGTAAGCGCTGTCCGGCGGGAAGAGATCGAGCCTGGCCAGCACGGCGGTGATATCGCCGGCGGCGGCCACGCGCCCTTCCGCCAGCACCACCACCGTATCGGCGAGGCGGACGACCTCGTCGAGGGCGTGGCTGACGTAGACGATCGGAATGCCCGCGTCGTCGCGCAACAGCTCGATGTAGGGCATGATCTCCGCCTTGCGTCCCGCGTCCAGTGCCGCCAGCGGCTCGTCCATCAGCAGCAGCCGCGGCTGCGCCAGAAGTGCCCGACCGAGGGCCACCCGCTGGCGTTCACCGCCGGAGAGGTTGGCCGGCCTGCGCTGCAGCAGCGCGCCGACACCGAGAAGCTCCACCACGTGATCGAAGCCGATGCGTCGTTCGCCGCCGGCGCGACGGAAGCCGTAGAGCAGATTTGCGCGGACGCTCATGTGCGGAAACAGCCGGGCGTCCTGGAAGACGTAGCCGATCCCCCGCCGGTGCAGCGGCAGGTCGATCCCCCGCGCGGAGTCGAACAGCGTCGCGGCGCCCAGCCGGATGTGGCCTTCGTCCGGGGGCAGCAGCCCGGCGATGGCCTCGACGATGCTCGATTTCCCGCAGCCGGACGGACCGAACAGCGCGGTCAGCCCGGCCGAGGGTCCGGTGAAGGATACGTCGAGGACGAATGCGCCCCGGCGCGTGCGCAGTGCGACGTCCAGCATCCGCCCTCAGCGGCCGATCAGCCGGCGTGCCTGCCGGCCGGCCACTTCGGCCGACAGCAGGCCGGCGAGGGCGAGGCCGATCGAGAGCGCGGCCAGACGGGCCGCCGCGGCCTCGTTGCCGGGCGTCTGGATCGCCGAGTAGATCGCGAGCGGCAACGTCTGCGTCTCACCCGGCACGTTGGAGACGAAGGTGATGATCGCGCCGAACTCCCCCAGGCTGGCGGCGAAGGCGGTGATCACGCCGGCGACGATACCGGGCGACATCAGCGGCAGCGTCACCGAAGCGAACACGTCCGCCCGCGTCGCGCCCAACGAGCGGGCGGCCGCCTCCAGCCCCGGATCGACGGCCTCGAGCGACAGCCGCATGGCGCGGACCTGGAACGGGAACGTGACGATGCCCGCAGCCACCGCGGCGCCGGTCCAGCTGAACACCAGGCGAATGCCGAAAGTGTCCAGTAGCCAGCCTCCGATCGGCGCGCGGGTGCCGAGCGTGATCAGCAGCAGGTAGCCCATGACCACGGGCGGCAGCACCAGCGGCAGATGGACGAGGCCATCGACCAGCACCTTGCCGGGAAACGCCGTGCGCGCCAGCACGAAGGCGCAGAGCAGCGCCGGCGGCAGACTGAACAGCACGGCGACGCCGGAGATCCGCAGGCTCAGCAGCAGCGCCTCGAGTTCGACGGGGGAGAGCGGCATGTCCCGGAATGCTAGCCGGTCGGCCCCTTCCAGGTGAAGCCGAAGCTGCGGTAGACATCCGCCGCCGTCCCGGAGGTGAGAAAGGCGAAGAACGCGCGCACCGCGTCCGAGTCTTTTCCGGCGACGATGGCGAACGGGTAGCCGATCGGCGGGTAGCTGTCCGGCGGGAACACGCCCAGCACTTTGACGCCCTGGCTCACCCCCGCGTCGGTGCCGTAGACGACGCCGATCGGCGCCTCCCCGCGTTCGACCAGCGCCAGCGCGCCCCGTACGCTGTCGGTACGTGCCAGCAACGGCTCGGCCACGGCCCAGACGCCGAGCGACTCGAACGCCTTCTTCGCGTAGATGCCGACCGGCACGTTGGCCGGGTCGCCCGTGGCCCAGCGGCCGTCGCCGACGAGAGCGGCGATGTCGAAGCCGGGCGCGATCGCCACGGCGCCCAGTTTGCTGTCCGACGGTGCGATCATCACCAGCGTATTGCCGAGTGGACTGATCCGCGTCGCAGGCACGATCAGCGACTTGGCCGCCAGATAGTCCATCCACTCCTCGTTGGCGGAGACGAAGATAGCCGCCGGCGCGCCCGCCTCGATCTGCCGGGCGAGGGTCGAGGACGCGGCGAAGGAGAAGCGCACCACGTCCGGGCTCTGCTGGCGGTAGCGCTCGGCGACCTTGCCGAACGCATCGGTCAGGCTGGCTGCGGCGAATACGGTGATGGTCTGCGGCTCCGTGGCTCTCGCGGCGACCGGCAGCAGGAGGATCAGGCAGAGGGCAAAGGCCCGCAGGCAGCGGACACAAAAGGGGGTCGGCATTCGATCGGTCTCCCGTTTTTCGGCGGCGGACGATAGCACGAACCCCGACGATCGATATATTCGATTCTATACAACGTCGACCCGGGAACGGGCGCCCACCCGCGGCCCATACGCCGGCCGACGCGATGCGGCGCTTGATCCGCACAAGGCAAACGGGTAAGGCTCCATTCCGCTGGCACTCCGCCGGCGATGCGGTGGCGTGTGCCTCCTCACCGAGGACCCAGCGGCCGTGCGCGCGCCTCCGCCACGGTTCCCGCCGCAGCGATCCCCGGAGATTCGTTGGATGAACGCTATCGCTTACGACATCAAGGACCCCTCGCTGGCCGAAGCGGGCGTCAACCGCATCGAATGGGCGCTGGCGGAAATGCCGGTGCTGCGCACGCTGATGCAGCGCTTCGCCGCCGAGCGGCCGCTGCAGGATACCCGCATCAGCGCCTGCCTGCATGTGACGGCCGAGACGGCGAACCTCGCGCGGGTTCTGGTGGCCGGGGGCGCCGAGGTGGTGCTGTGCGCCAGCAATCCGCTCTCCACCCAGGACGACGTCGCCGCCGCCCTGCCGCTGCGCTACGGCATTCCGGTATTCGCCCATCGGGGCGACGACAACGCCAGTTATTACAGCCGCCTCGGCCGCGCGCTCGACCACCGTCCGCAGATCACCATCGACGACGGCGCGGATCTGGTGAACCAGGTGCATACCGTGCGGCGCGAACTGCTCGACGGCATCATGGGCGGCACCGAGGAGACGACGACCGGCGTCATCCGCCTGCGCGCGATGGCGGCCGACGGCGCGCTGGAGTATCCGGTCCTCGCGGTCAACGACGCGGATACCAAGCACCTGTTCGACAACCGCTACGGCACCGGCCAGAGCGTGATGGACAGCATCCTGCGCGCGACCAACATCCTGATCGCCGGCAAGGTGTTCACCGTCTGCGGCTACGGCTGGTGCGGCCGCGGCGTGGCGTCCCGCGCGCACGGGCTCGGCGCCAAGGTGATCGTCACCGAGGTGGAGCCGGTCCGCGCCATCGAGGCGGCGATGGACGGCTACCAAGTGATGAAGCTGGTCGATGCCATTCCCCTGTCCGACATCGTCGTCACCGTCACCGGCGACAAGCACGTCGTCGACGTGGCGCACCTGGAGGCGGCGAAGGACGGCTGCATCCTCGCCAACGCCGGCCACTTCGACGTGGAGATCAACCTCGAGGCGCTGAAGAAAATGTCCACCGGCGTCACCGCCCCGCGCCCGCACGTCGAGGAGTACGCGATGCGCGACGGTCGCCGGCTGCGCATTCTGGGTGAAGGCCGGCTGGTCAACCTCGCCGCCGCCGAGGGCCACCCGCCGGCGGTGATGGACATGAGCTTCGCCAATCAGGCGCTGGGCGCGGTCTACGTCCGCCAGAACCACAACACCCTGGGCAAGAGGGTCTACACCATGCCGCAGGACATCGACCGCGAAGTGGCGCGCCTCAAGCTGGCGTCGATGGGCATCGGCATCGACGTGCTCACCGAGGAGCAGGTGAAGTATCTGGCGTCGTGGCAGGAAGGCACCTGATCCTGCTTTCCCTCGCTGTGTTTCTCCCTCTCCCCTCGCGGGAGAGGGTCGGGGTGCGGGGGCGACGCGATGCGCCCGCCGCACCGGAAGCCCCCTCACCCTCCCGTCGCTGCGCGCCGGGCCCCTCCCTCTCCCGCGGGGGGAGAGGGTATGGATGGGCGATCGCCGCGGCCTTGGCGCTCTTTCTCGGTAGCGGCGAAGTCGCCGCCGATGCAGCGCTGCCGGCGCTCTGCATCGACGAGGCGGCCATCTCCGTCTCCGGCATCTCGTCGGGCGGTTTCATGGCGCACCAGTTTCACGTGGCCCATTCCAGCCGCATCATGGGGGCGGCGATCATCGCCGGTGGTCCATACGCCTGCGCCGGCGACAACTTCCCAGCGAACCTGTTCCGCACGCTGAGCATTTGCTCGGCGATCGGCGCCGGTCCGTTCGCCGGCCCACCGAATGCGGACCGAAGTATCGAGGCGATCCGCGCGGCCGCCGCCGCCGGCGCCATCGACGCCCCCGCGGGTCTGCGGGGCGACCGGGTGTTTCTGTTCTCGGGCCGGCAGGACACGCTGGTGCCGACCTCCGTGGTGGATACGGTCGCGACCGTCTACCGCGCCTTCGACGATGCCACGGCGATCACCTTCGTCGACACCGTGGACGCACCGCACGCGATGCTGACACCCGGCTTCGGCAATGCCTGCGCGACGATGGCGCCGCCCTTCATCAACGCCTGCGGCTTTGATCTGGCCGGCGCGGCGCTGCAGCAGATCTACGGCCCGCTGGCGCCGCCGAAATCGGCGGAGGGCGAACTGCGCCGCTTCCCGCAGGCGGAGTTCGCCCTCTCTCCCGCCGCGTCCAGCCTGGGGGCGACCGGGTTCGTCTACATCCCGAAGGCGTGCGCGGCCGGCGCAGGCTGCCGGCTGCACGTCGCCTTCCACGGCTGCGGCCAGAGCGAGACGACAATCGGCGACACCTTCGCCCGCCACGCCGGCTACGATGGATGGGCCGAGGCCAACGACATCGTCGTCCTCTATCCGCAGGCCGCCCCGCTCGTTCGCAGGGTCGCCGGCTTCGGGGTCGCCTGGCCGAACCCACAGGGCTGTTGGGACTGGTGGGGCTTCACCGGCCCGAACTTCGCGCGCCGGGACGGCCCGCAGATCGCCGCGGTGACCGCGATGATCGACCGGCTGGCCGGCCGCGACCCTGTCTCCGGCTCGTCGGCACCGGCGTGCGCGTCTTCGGCCGGCGGCTGACGAACGGGCGTCCGCAGGACCAAGCCCGCGTTCACACCCCGGCCGCCCTCCCACCCTTCGCCAAAAGGCCTGGAAAGGACCTCCCACCCGCCCAAAGTTGAGAACACCGCGCATCTGGGGAAGCGGGGGAACAGGGAGCGCGACGGTATGTTCGGTCTGGCGCGTGCACCGGAAATCGATCGAGCGGGCTTTCGCTGGTTCAATGTCGACCGGCCTTTGTCACTCGCCGACCTGCGCGGACGGTTCGTCGTCCTGGATTTCTGGACGGCCTGCTGCGTCAACTGCCTGCATGTCCTTCCGACCCTGCGCCGGCTGGAAGAAGCCTTCCCCGACACGGTCGCGGTGATCGGCGTCAACTCGCCGAAGTATCCGGCCGAGCAAAACGCGAACTGCCTTGTCAACGCCATCGCCCGGCACGGCATTCGCCATCCCGTGATCCACGACCCGGAACTGCAACTCTGGCACGACTATGAGATTCAGGCATGGCCGACGCTGGTGTTCATCGATCCGCACGGGCGGATCATGGGCGGCCTGCCGGGCGAGCCCTGTGCCGAACGGCTGATCACCGGCATCGGCGAGATGATCCGGCGTTGGCGAGGGACGCGGCTGGCGCCGGTGCCGCTGCCGCTCCGGCCTGCGGACACGGCAGCCACGGCGACGCGGTTCCGGTTCCCAGGCAAGATCAAGAGCGCGGGCGGCAGTGGTGCCGGGAAGCTTTGGGCGATCGCCGACAGCGGCAACCATCAGGTGGTGCTGTGTGACGACGCCGGGCGCGAAGTCCGCCGCTTCGGCTGCGGCCGCCCCGGCTTTCTCGACCTGGACGCCGAAAGCTGCGCGTTCGACGGCCCGCAGGGGCTGTGTTGCGACGGCGCCGCGATCTACGTGGCCGACACCGGCAACCACGCGATCCGCCGGATCGATCTCGCCACGGGTGCGGTATGCACGCTGGCCGGCACCGGGGAACGAGGCGAGGTCCTGCGCCGCCATGTCCGCGGTGACGGCGTCCGTCTCGCGTCTCCGTGGGATCTGGAGTGCTGGGGTGACAGCCTGTTCTTCGCCAACGCCGGCACGCACCAGCTGGGCCGCCTCGGCCTGGTGACCGGCGAGTTGGCGGCGATCGCGGGCGACGGCACGGAGGAACTCGCCGATGGCCGGGCGACCGAGGCGCGCCTGGCGCAGCCCACGGGGCTCGCCCTCGACCGTGAGTCGCGAGTTCTCTACTTCGTCGACAGCGAGACCTCTTCGGTGCGCTCCATGCCCCTCGACGGCCACGGCAGCGTCGAAACGCTAGTCGGTGCCGGGCTGTTCGAAAGCGGGCGTCGCAACGGAGATTTCGCCCAGGCCCGGCTGCAGCACTGCCGCGGGATCGCGTGTCTTCCGGGAAAGCTGGTGGTGGCGGACACGTACAACGGCGCGCTGCGCATCCTCGATCTGGCCAACCGGCGCGTCAGCGAAGTCGGCGGCGACGACTGCCGGTGGGACAACGGCCTCCGCCTGACCGGCGGTGAACCCGCCGGCGTCGCCGCCGACGGTGGCGGGCGGCTGCTGGTCGCCGACACCAACCATCATCGGATCGTCGAGGTGATCACCGACGACCCGGCGCACGCCCGCGTCTGGGCGGCGTGATCAAGCGCCGCCGTTCGCGCTCACCGGATTTCTGCGCACCCCTGAGGCGTGCAGGAGGTCGGGTCCAAGGCCGCCTCGGAACAATCGGCCGAGGCGGTCGACATCGCGGCGACCGCCTGGAACGCGCTCGATTGGTAGATGTTCCCCTTGGAGTCGATGACACGGCACTGCCATTGCGCGGCGAGGCCGGTGCCGTCGGCGTTGCAACTGGCCAGCAGCAGCGCGACGAGCACGACCGGCAGGTTCACGCGAAGTCTCCGCATTCATTGTCCCCCTCTCGTACGGAAGGCCGGCCACGGCCGGCGCGGCATGACCGCGCCCGACCGTAGACGCGGCGTCAGGCCGTCATCTTCGCCTGAAGGTTCTCGTCGAGCTTGTCGAGGAACTGCTCGGTGGTCAGCCACGGCTGGTCCGGGCCGATCAGGATGGCGAGATCCTTGGTCATGAAGCCCTGTTCCACCGTCTCGACGCAGACCGCCTCCAGCGCGTGGGCGAAGCTGACCACGTCCGGCGTCTCGTCGAACTGGCCGCGGTAGTGCAGGCCGCGGGTCCAGGCGAAGATCGAGGCGATCGGATTGGTCGAGGTCGGCCGGCCCTTCTGGTGCTCGCGGAAGTGACGGGTGACGGTACCGTGCGCGGCCTCCGCCTCGATCGTCTTGCCGTCCGGCGTCAGCAGCACCGACGTCATCAGGCCCAGCGAACCGAAGCCCTGCGCCACCGAGTCCGACTGAACGTCGCCGTCGTAGTTCTTGCAGGCCCAGACGAAGGCCCCTTCCCACTTCAGCGCCGAGGCGACCATGTCGTCGATCAGCCGATGTTCGTAGACGATCCCCTTGGCCTCGAAACGCGGCTTGAACTCGGCTTCGTAGATCTCGGCGAACAGGTCCTTGAAGCGGCCGTCGTAGGCCTTGAGGATCGTGTTCTTGGTCGAGAGGTAGACCGGCCAGCCGACATCGAGGCCATAGTTCAGACACGCACGGGCGAAACCGCGGATCGACTCGTCGAGGTTGTACATCGCCATGGCGACGCCGCCGTCGGGGAAGGCGAAGACCTCGTGCTCGATCGGCGCACTCCCGTCCTCCGGCACGAAGCGGATCGAAAGCTTCCCCTTCCCCGGCACGACGAAATCCGTCGCACGGTATTGGTCGCCGAACGCATGACGGCCGATGACGATCGGCTTGGTCCAGCCCGGCACCAGCCGCGGAACGTTGCGGCAGATGATCGGCTGGCGGAACACGGTGCCGCCCAGGATGTTGCGAATGGTGCCGTTCGGCGATTTCCACATCTTCTTCAGGCCGAACTCTTCGACGCGCGCCTCGTCGGGCGTGATCGTCGCGCACTTGATGCCGACGCCGTGCTCGCGGATGGCGTTGGCCGCGTCGACAGTCACCTTGTCGTCGGTCGCGTCGCGGTTCTCCATCCCGAGGTCGAAGTAACGGATATCGATATCGAGATACGGGAGAATAAGCTTTTCCTTGATTTTCGCCCAGATCACCCGGGTCATCTCGTCACCATCAAGATCGACGACGGGATTGACGACTTTGATTTTGCTCATGCGGCTTTTCTCCTGAGAGCGGTCTCGGCTTTCTCGGTTCACCTGGGTAGGCCCGGCCCTGCGAAGACCCCGCGCGGGCCGGGAAACGTAGCCGCGACATGGCACTTTGGCAAGTTCGGCTCCGCCCGTCGGCAACGGCGGGAAGGTGGCGCGAGCGTGACGGTCGCGGCGATTTTGCGTGCTGCAATGCGTCAACCGGTGCTTTCACATCCCGCACCGCAGTGTTATGAAGGTGGCAATAAGGGGAGCGAAGGCCGATGGTCGTCAACGCACAAGCCGTCATTCAAGCGATTGTCCGAGCGCTCGAAGAGCCGCCGGCGCGGGCCCGTCAGGTCCGTAAGCCGGTCATCACCGTTTCACGAACCATCGGTTCCGGCGGCGACTACATCGCCGGCGCGCTGGCCGATCGTCTGGGGATCGAGCTCTACGGATCCGAGATCATCAACGGCATCGCCGCGGAGGCCGACGTCAGCACGTCGCTGATGCAGACGCTGAACGAGAAACTGGATGCCGTCGACGCGTGGATCTACTCCGCCGTGTTCGGCAAGCATGTCTCGCGCGACGAATACGTGCATTTCCTGTCCACGGTGATCCGTGGCCTCTACCACACCGGCGGCGTGGTCGTCGGGCGTGGCGGCCATGTCATTCTCGCCGGTCGCGATGTTCTGCGCGTGCGCATCGTAGGCTCCGTGGAGGCCTGCGCCACACGGATTTCCGAACAGGATGGCACCTCCTACGCCGAAGCCAAGCGCAAGGTGCAGGAAAGCACCAAGCGGCGTGGCAAGTTCATCTGGGACCTCTTCCACTCCCGTTACAATGATCCGACGAACTTCGACCTCGTAATCAACACCGATTACTTCCGCAGGCTCGACGACGTCGTCGAATTGATTCTGCTCTCGGTCCGCGCCCGAGGCCTCGATCGCAAGTGGACTTCACCGCAGCAGGCCGCGGCGGAGCGGGCGGGAAGCTGATAGGACGCTCGCGGAGACGTCGGAAGCGGCTGTGCGGTGGGCGATGCTCGTTCGGCGCGTCAGAGCCAATCCCGCAGCATCGCCACCACGGCGACATCGGCCGGCAGGAGCTGCGGCAGGCGGGCGAGGTCGAGGGGCCTGATCCACCGCAGCGTCTGCCCTTCGCGCGGGGCAGGCTCGTTCCGCCAGACGCGGCACAGGTAGAGCAGCATCACGAGATGAAACTCCGCGTACGCGTATGACGCGAAGGTGAATGGCGCGAGGCAGCTCTCGGTGATGTCGATCCCGAGTTCCTCGGCCAACTCGCGGACGACGGCGGCCTCGGGCGTCTCACCTGCGGCGATCTTGCCGCCCGGAAATTCCCACCAGCCGGCCCACGACTTGCCCGCCGGGCGCTGCTGCACCAGCACGCGACTCTCCGCATCGACGAGTGCCACCGATGCCACGTGCAGCAGTGGCAGCGCCGCGTCGCGCCTTCTCGTTTCGATCTGCAGACAGCCCGGTTCGCCGAAGTTCATCGTCGCTCCCTTCAGCCGCCCGCGGGCGGCTGCGCCCCGACGGCGTTACACCGGCAGGCGGACGCGCACCCTTAGCCCGCCCACGGGCGAGTCGTCGAGCACGATGTCGCCACCATGGCTGCGCACCACGTCGCGGGCGATCGAGAGCCCGAGGCCGACGCCGCCGGTCGCCGGATTGCGCGAGCCTTCGAGGCGAAAGAACGGCCGGAACACGTCCTCGCGGTGCTCGGCCGCGATGCCCGGCCCGTCGTCGTCGATCGTCACTTCGACGGCGCCGCCGCGCCTTCGCGCGTGCACCACGACCCGGCCGGCGAAGCGCAGTGCATTCTCCACCAGATTGGTGATCGAGCGTCGCATCGCGTCCGGCCGCAGCGGCAGCCGCAGGTCGCCTTCCGTCGCGAGTTCGACGTTGCTGCCGTCACGCCGCGCATGGCGAACCACCTCGCCCAGCAGCAGGCCGAGGTCGCACGGCTTCGGCTTCTCGCTTCCCTCCCCGCGGGCGAACGCGAGGTACCCCTCCAGCATCCGCTCCATGTCGTGCACGTCTTCCCGCAGCGCGCCGACGCTCTCGTCCTCCGGCATCATCTCCAATTGCAGCTTCATCCGCGTCAACGGCGTCCGCAGATCGTGCGAAACGCCGGCCAGCATCGCCGTTCGCTGCGAGATCTGCCGCTGGATGCGGTTTTTCATCGCCAGGAAGGCCAGCGAAGCGAGCTTGACCTCGCGCGCGCCTTCCGGCTTGAAGCCCTCGACCTCACGGCCTTTGCCGAAGGCGTCCGCTGCGCGGGCCAGACGGCGGACGGGGCGGATCTGGTTGCGCATGAAGATCGTCGCGACGCCGAGCAGGATCAGCGTCGTGCCGATCGTCCACAGGACGAACGCATAGGTGGTCCAGCTGAACAGCCGGGCGCGCGGGACGTCGATCCGGAGAACACCCCCCGCCAGCTGGACGAGGACCACGACCCGCTCCTTGCCGGTCTGCTCGTCGACCCGCAAGGGCTTGGTGATTCCCTTGCGCAGCATCGCGCGGCGCAATTCGCCCTCGAGCGCCGTCTCCCGCGCCGGAACGTTGGGCAGGATGGCGGCCGGCTGAAGCTCCGCCGCGACCTCCATGCTGCGGGCGGCCTCGGCGAACAGCCAGTTCCGGCTGTCGGCGTCCGGCACCTCGGACAGCGCGTTGACCAGCACGGCGATATCCCCGGCGAGCCCCAGCGAGAGCCGCTTGCTGACCTGATCCCAGTGGCTGTTGTAGAAGATCCAGGCTGACAGGACCTGCATCAGGATCAGCGGGCCGACTGCGATCAGCAGTGCCCGGGCGAGCAGGCTGCGCGGCAGCAGCACCTTGAGCATCACCCCGGTGCTCAGTCCGGCTTCAGCACGTACCCGCGGCCGCGCACCGTCTGCAGATAGCGCGGCTCGCGCGGGTCGCGCTCGATCTTGCGCCGAAGCCGCGTCACCTGCACGTCGACGGCGCGGTCGCCACCGGCTGCCCCTGTCAGCTCGATCAGTTCCTCGCGGCTCAGTGCCACACCCGGACGCCGCGCCAGAGCCGAGAGCAGGGCCGTCTCGACGGACGTGAGTTTCACCGCCTCGTCGCCGCATCGGAGTTCTTCGCGGTCGGGGAGGAACACCATCTCGCCCATGCGGATCTCCGACGGCGGGGCGTCCGGCTGCGGCACCCGGCGCAGGATATTGCCGATGCGCAAGAGCAGTTCGCGCGGCTCGAACGGCTTGACCATGTAGTCGTCGGCGCCGCCCTCCAGCCCGGCGATCCTGTCCTCCGCCTCGCCCATCGCCGTGAGCATCAGGATCGGCACGCCCCAGCGTTTGCGGAGATCGACGGCCAGGGACAGCCCGCTCTCGCCCGGCATCATGAGATCCAGGACGATCAGGTCGAAGGTGAAACTGCCGAGCTTGCCGCGTGCGTCCGCCGCGTCCTCGGCGGTGGCGACGAGGAAGCCGTGCTCCGACAGGTAACGCGCGAGGAGCTTGCGCAGGCGGGCGTCGTCGTCGACGACCAGGATGTGCGGCAATTCCAGACTCATGTCCGCGAGATTAGCACAGCGGGCAGCCGCTGCCTGTGCCGTCGTCCTCTTTCAGCCGGGTTCATGCGAGGCTCCGGCGTCCTCCGTATGCTGCTGCAGCACCTCTCGGAGCAATGCCACGGTGATCTTGCGGCGGGTGCCGAGCGCGGCGGCGTCGAGATCGGCCACCAGTCGCCGGGCCGCGGCGAACGAGCGTTCGATTCGCGGGAGTGCGTAGAGGATCACTTCGTCGTCGACCCTCAGCCGCCGATCGGCGAACAGCTTGACCATCAGGCCGGCGATCAAGGGGTCGTCCGGCGCGCCGATACCGACCGAGGCGGCGGCGTTCAGCCGCGAGCCGAGGTCGGCCAGGCGGATCGACCAGCGGGCGGGCGGCAACGCCGCGGTCAGCAGCAGCCTGCCGCCACGCTCCGCCAGCGTATTGTGCAGGTGCAGCAACGGCTCCTCCAGCCCGTCGGCGACCGCACGGTCGGCATCGTCGACGATGCAGGCACTGGCGCGCGAGGCCACGTCGATGGCGAGATCGAGGCGCAGAACGTCGTGATCGACGAGAACGCCGCGGCTGCGACCGAGGAACAGATGGCAGAGATGCGTCTTGCCGCAGCCGGCGGGGCCCCATAGGACGAGTGCCCGCGTATGCCATGCCGGCCACTGCTCGATCCAGCGGATGGCCTCGCGGTTCGACTCGGCGACGAGATAGTCCTCGGTCGTCCATGAGGGCCGGTGAGCGAGTGCGAGGGGCAACTGGCGCCGGTCGCTCATCGGCGTCTCACCGCTCGCCGGCGCGCTCGACCGCGGGCAGATCGACCTCTGGAGCGCTAGCGTCGGTGTAGAGAGCGCTCTCGCGGTAGCGGTGCACGCCATAACGCACCAGCACCCCCAGTGCTGCCGCGGTCGGCACCGCCAGCAACGCTCCGGTGATGCCCAGCAACGTGCCACCGGCGGTGACGGCGAACAGCAGCCAGATCGGATGCAGCCCGACCCTGTCGCCGACGATTTTCGGCGTGACGAAATTGCCCTCCAGAACCTGCCCGGAGACGAAGACGCCCGCGACCAGCGCCACCCGGACCCAGTCGTCGAACTGGGCGACCGCCAGCAGCAGACTTGTCCCAAGACCGACAAAATTGCCGAGATAGGGAATGATCGACAGGATCCCGGCGGTGGTTCCCAGCAGCAGCGCGAAGTCGAGGCCGACGAGTGTCAGCCCGGCGGCGTACCAGATGCCGAGCAGCAGGCACACCAGCGCCTGTCCGCGAACGAACCCGCTCAGCCGGTCGTCGATCTCGCGCGCCAGCATGCGGATGGTATCGCCGCCTTTGACCGGAAGCAGTGAATCGATATGGGCGACCAGCCGATCCCAGTCGCGGATCATGTAGAAGGCGACCACCGGCATGATGAAAACCAGACCCAGCAGCCCGATCAGCGCCGCGCCGCCCGAGAGGATGCCGCCGACGAGCTGGCCGATCCAGCCGACGACGTCACCGGCATGTGATTTGATCGCCTCGTCGATCTGCGCGGCCTGTCCAGGCGTCAGGCGTGAGCGCAGCTTACGCAGCACCGGCGTCACTTCGCGCTGCAGCGAGCTCACATATTCCGGAACTCGGGCCACCAGATCCGTCACCTGATCGGTCAGCAGCGGCACGAGGACGACGAGCACGACAGCCAGCGCCGACAGGAAGACGACGATGATCAACAGCGAGGCCAGTGCCCGCGGAACGCCCAACCGCTCGAGGCGGTCGGCGAGCGGATCGAGAAGGTAGGCGACGCCCATGCCGGCGACGAACGGCAGCAGCGCCCCTCGCAGGACATAAAGCGTCACCGCCACGCCGGCGAAGACGAGCAACCACATGGTGATCCGGCGTTCGGTGCTCATGGCAATGTCCCTTGGGGCGGCTGCGCGGATGCTTCGGAGAGGACCCACGCTCCGTCTTCGTTTCGCAGCGCGAGCCCGGCACGACCGAGCGCGGTCCCCAACTCTTCGGAGCTGCCGGGGAAGATGATGAGCACGCGCGCCTCCTCCCGGTTGACCGAGAGCACGCTGACCTGTTGCGCCTGGGGAAGTGCGATCAGGCGCCTGCGCATCGCCACCCACTGCTCCAGCGTGCCCGTCGGAACCACCACCGTGGTGCGCGAGGTCGGCTTCGCCAGCGTCGCCGTGCCTTTTCGCCACGCGGCGTCGACATCGCCGGAAATGGCGATCGCCGCCTGTCGCAACACTTCCGCCTCGGTTTCCGCCCCCTCCAGCGGCAGCACCCGGTCGGCGAGCGGCTGCGGCCCCGATGTCGTGTAGCGGACGGAGGACACCTTGAGCTGCCGGGGCGCGCCATCGGCCGGTACCGCGACGCTCGCCACCGTGACCAGCACGTCCTCGCCACTGTTGCGCTGGGCGAGTTCGGCCAAGCGTGCGCGATCTCCGGCCAGAGCCTGTTCCGGCGTGAGCGCGGCCGCGTCGCCGCCATCGCCCGCCGGCAGGCGCAACGGCGCCAGCGGCCGGCCGTGCACGCCGGTCCAGGCCTCCCGCCAGGGGTTCCCCTGCCCCCACAGCTTCGGTTCGCCACCGCCCACGTAGACGGGCACCACCAGCAGCGGCTTCGATCGGATCGTCGAGTGGCGGATGCCTCGCGAACCGAGCAACTTGCGCACCCCGCTCGGGCGGAAATTGTAGTTCAGCGTGGCGATGTAGCGGACCGCCGAGGTCTTTTCCTCGGTCACCCAGAAATCCTTGATCGCGTCGCCGATCTCCTGCTGCGAGAACTCCGGCAGCGGGCGGCGCTGCTGCGGATCGACGAAACGCTGCAGCAGGAGGTCCCACGCCCGCCGCTCGCCGGCCGCGAGTGCTTTGCCGCGCGCCGCCGCGGCCGTCTGCTCGGTCTCGTCCACCTTCACGTCGAGGACGCGGAACAGGTCGTCGTCCTCGGCCTGAGCTTCGGTGGAAGCCGCGCTGAAGATGACGATTCCGAGCGCCAGCATCGGTATGGCCCGGCGCCATGCGGCACGCAGACAGACGAGGATTGCGAAACCGCCCTTATGCATTATGCTTTCCCACGAGACGCCGGCAACCCGGCGGCAAATTAGCATGTCGCGTGGGGAAAGCCATCAACGGGCTGGTTTACAAGGATGCGGGTGTCGACATCGACGAGGGCGACCGCCTCGTCGAGGCGATCAAGCCGCTCTGCCGGTCGACGCTGCGCCCCGGCGCAGGCGGCGAGATCGGCGGCTTCGGCGCGCTGTTCGACCTGCGCGCGGCAGGCTTCCGCGACCCGATCCTCGTCGCCAGCACCGACGGCGTCGGCACCAAGCTGAAGGTGGCGATCGCCTGCGACCGGCACGACACCGTCGGCATCGATCTGGTGGCGATGTGCGTCAACGACCTAGTGGTCCAGGGCGCTCAGCCGCTGTTCTTCCTCGATTATTTCGCGACGCCGCGCCTCTCGGCGGCACACGGGCGCAGCGTCGTCTCCGGCATCGCCGAAGGCTGCCGGCAGGCCGGCTGCGCACTCATCGGAGGCGAGACGGCGGAGATGCCGGGCCTCTACGCAGCCGGCGACTACGATCTCGCCGGGTTCGCGGTGGGTGCCGTCGAGCGTGGGCAGGTGTTGACCGGCGACGGCGTCGCCGTGGGTGACGTCGTCCTCGGGCTCGCCTCCTCGGGGCTCCACTCCAACGGCTTTTCGCTGGTGCGCAAGCTCATCGCCGACCACCGCCTCGACTGGCGCGACCCTGCGCCGTTCGAAGCCGGCCGCTCTTTGGGCGACGCGCTGCTGGAACCCACCCGCATCTATGTCGCCAGTTGCCTCGCCGCGCACTCCACGGGCGGGCTGAAAGCACTCGCCCACATCACCGGCGGCGGCCTCACCGGCAACGTGCCGCGCGTCCTGCCCGATGGGCTGGGCTGCGTGCTCGATGCTTCGAGCTGGGCGTTGCCGCCGGTGTTCCGCTGGCTGGCGGGAACGGGCGGCATCGCTCCCGCCGAACTCGCGCGCACGTTCAACTGCGGCATCGGCATGGTGGCGGTGGTCGCCGCGGATCGGGCGGAGCACCTCGCGGCCGTGTTCACGCAGCATGGCGAGCGTGTCCTGCCGATCGGCCATATCGTCGCCCATGACGCCGCAGGTCCGCGCGTGCTGATCGAAGGCATGGAGCCCGCGTGGCGAAGCTGAGGGTGGCGGTGCTGATCTCCGGCCGCGGCAGCAATCTGCGGGCGCTGATCGACGCGTGTTCCGGACCAGACTTCCCCGCGACGATCGTGCTCGTCGCCGCCAACGTCGCCGATGCCGGCGGCTTGGCGCACGCCGAACGCGCCGGCATTCCCACTTGCGTCGTCGATCACAAGACGTTCGCCGACCGGGCCGGGTTCGAGGACGCGTTGCACGCCGAACTGGTCGCCGCCGGAACCGAACTCGTCTGCCTCGCCGGCTTCATGCGGCTGCTGACGGACGGGTTCGTCGAGCGCTGGCGGGACCGGCTGATCAACATCCACCCGTCGCTGCTCCCGGCGTTCCGCGGGCTGCATGTGCATGAACGCGTGCTGGCCTACGGCGCCCGATTCACCGGCTGCACCGTGCACTTCGTCCGCCCGGCGATGGATGAAGGGCCGATCATCGTCCAAGCGGCGGTGGCCGTGCGTCCGGATGACGACGCCGACAGCCTCGCCGCGCGTGTGCTGGCCGAGGAACACCGCATCTATCCACAGGCCGTACGTCTGTTCGCCGAAGGCCGGATCTGCGTCAGCGAAGAGCGGGTCGCGGTGACAGGAGCTTCCGCTCCGGCGGCGTCTTTGCTCAATCCGCAGTCGGGATAGTCTCTGCGGCCGCGCCGTCCCGTGCTGCGCGGCCGCCGGCGGTCGGGCTCAGCCCGGAATTTCGATGCCGCTGAAGAAGAAGCTGATTTCGATCGCGGCGTTCTCGGGCGAGTCCGATCCGTGCACGGAGTTTTCCTGCACATTCAGGCCGACCGCTTTGCGCACCGTTCCCTCGGCGGCATTCGCCGGGTTGGTGGCGCCCATGATCTCACGATTGCGGACGACGGCGTTCTCGCCCTCCAGCACCTGCACGACGACCGGCCCGGAGACCATGTAGTCGCACAGTTCGTCATAGAAGGCGCGCTCGGCGTGCACCGCGTAGAACTTCTGGGCGTGCTCCTTGGTCAGGCGCAGCCGCTTTTGCGCGACGATGCGCAGGCCGCCTTCCTCGAAGAATGTGTTGATCTTGCCGGTGACGTTACGTGCGGTCGCGTCCGGCTTGATGATCGAGAGTGTACGTTCGACGGCCATGACAGGGGTCCCTCCCTTCCTCTTTGACGGTTTCTGCGGCTGGCGGCTCGGCGGTCTCACTCGGCGGCGCGAGCGTCTGTCCGCCCGGCGCCGAGGTCCTCGGGGCCGGAGCCGCGCGTTATACCGCTCTTCCACCGAGGGTGACAAGCGCCAGCGGCGCGCTCGTGGGCCGCAGGGCACGGAACGGGGCGCCCAGGCCTCGAACGGGGCATGGCTCGGCATTCGTGTTGCAGCCGGGTGCCGGGTCGATCATGTATGGATCATGCTTAGCATCGATCCGTCGGCAGCGGCCGCCCAGAGATCACCATCGTCCGCGGTGCTGCGGGCGATCCTCGATGTCGTCGGACCGCGCGGCTTCGTCGATGAAGCGGTGGCGATGGAGCCTTACCTCGTCGAGGAACGGGGGCTGTACCGCGGCACCTGCGCCGCGGTCGTCCGACCGGCCGACACCGGCGAGGTGGCGCGCGTCGTGGCGCTGTGTGCCGAGAACGGGGTGCCGGTCGTGCCGCACGGCGGCAACACCGGGCTGGTCGGCGGCGGCGTCCCGCGCGGCGGTATCGTGCTGTCGACGACCCGCCTGGACCGTATCCGCGCGGTCGATCCCATCGACCGGACCATGACCGTGGAGGCGGGCGTCATCCTCGCCGACGTGCAGGCGGCGGCGGAGGAGGCCGGCGCACTGTTTCCGCTGAGCCTCGCCGCGGAAGGCAGCTGCCGGATCGGTGGCAATCTCGCCACCAACGCCGGCGGCCTCAATGTCGTCCGCTACGGCAATGCCCGCGACCTCGTGCTCGGTCTGGAGGTGGTTCTGCCCGACGGCCGGATATGGGACGGGCTGCGAGGGCTGCGGAAGAACAATACCGGTTACGACCTCAAGCACCTGTTCATGGGGTCCGAGGGAACCCTCGGCATCATCACCGCCGCGGTGCTGAAGCTGTTTCCACGGCCGCGGACGCGCGAGACGGCATTGGTGGCGCTTTCTTCCCCCGCGGACGCGATCGAACTGTTCCGCCGCCTCAACGACACGGCTGGAGATGCGCTGTCGGCATTCGAGTTGATGGCACGAATCGCCGTCGACTTCTGCCTGCGCCACATCCCGGGCTGCAGCGATCCGTTCGGCGATACGCACCCGTGGTACGTGCTGCTCGAATTGACCAGCCCCCGGCGAGACGACCCGCTGCGCGATGTCCTCGAAGGAGCGCTGGCCGATGCGTTCGAGGCCGAGGTGGTGCGCGACGCGGTCATCGCCCAGACCGGCGCGCAAGCGGCCGAGCTTTGGCGGCTTCGCGAGAGTATCCCCGAGGCGCAGAAGTCGGAAGGCGGCAGCATCAAGAACGACGTCTCCGTGCCGCTGTCACGGGTGCCGGAGTTTCTCGCCCGGGCGACGGACGCGGTGAGCGCGGCCTTGCCGGGCATCCGCGCCGTGCCGTTCGGCCATCTCGGCGACGGCAACATCCATTTCAATCTCAGCCAGCCGACCGGCATGGACCGGGCCGGCTACATGGCCCTGTGGCCGGGAATCGAATCGCTGGTCTCGGATGTGGCGGCGGACCTGGGCGGCAGCTTCTCCGCCGAGCATGGGGTGGGCGAACTGAAGCGCGGCAGCATGCTGCGCTATCGCTCGCCGGTCGAGGTGGATCTGATGCGCCGCCTGAAGTGCGCCATCGACCCGCGCGACATCATGAACCCCGGCAAGGTCATCCCGTCGGAGTGACGGCGACCACGGTCGTACTCAGAGACAGTTCACCGCCCTTCGGATCGGCGGATGACGTCGTCGGGCCGCATCGCGGGGGGTTAGCGATGCGGCCCGACACCCGGGGGTGGGAAATAGCGGCCCATAGCTGGGGGGGTGACAGGCCGCCTCCACATCCCGGGTTAGCTCATTTTACCTTCGGTCGGTGCCTCCAGTGCCATCGCCGGCACCGTCGACACGATCGAATTCCGTCTTCCGGCCCCACGCGCCTGATAACGCTCGATCGCCACCATCGCCGCCGCTGCCAGGAACGGGATACTCTGTATCAGCAACGTCGACGCGAACACAGTCATCTCGGTTACGTTCGTATCGTTCAACAGGATCAGCGCGACTGCCGCAACGACGAGAGACGCACCGAGTGCGGTCTCCCAGAGAGCGGGGTTATCGGCGGTGATCTTGCTTTTACCCCCCTTCTCCGTTCGCTTGAACGGCAAACTATCCCGCAGCATACCAGTCATGACGGCCCGCGCCACCGTCAACTGCAGACTCATCGCGGCGAGTGCCGCCCCCGGAATCTGCCGCAACGGCATTTTCACTCTCTTACCATACAACAGCGCGCAATGCAGCAAGTTCACGACGAAGGCGGCGAGAATCGGCACGGTGAAGGCGATGGTCGGGATCACCACGCCGACGAAGATGATCACCGGCACCCAGAGCAGGTTCAGCACCGAAGCGAGCGTTCCGAGAGCGTCCGAGAACCACAGCGACCAGCCGGAGATGAAGTGGAACTTCTGCGCGGGCGAGAGCGTCCGGGCGCCGGGGAGCATGTGCGCCCAGTGCTTGCGGATGATCTGCATCGCGCCGTAGGCCCAGCGGAACCGCTGCGTCTTGAACGCGGTGAACGTGTCCGGCAACAGGCCGCGGCCGTACCGGTGGTTGGTATAGAGCGCCTGGTAGCCGGCCTCGAACAGCCTCAGCCCGAGTTCCGTGTCCTCGCAGATGGTGTCGGTGCCCCAGCCGCCCACCTGCTCGAGAGCGGACCTTCGCACCATGCACATCGTGCCGTGGGTGATGATCGCATCGTCCTCGTTGCGCTGGACCATGCCGATGTCGAAGAAGCCGGCGTACTCCGCATTCATCACCGTCTTGAGGGGCGCTTCGGCACCGTCCCGGTGATCCTGCGGCGCCTGTACCAAGGCCACCTTCTCGTCGGCGAAGCACGGCACCAGATCGGCCAGCCAGTCGGGCTCGACGACGTAGTCCGCATCGAGGACGGCGATGATGGCGGCGTCCGGAGCCGTGTGCTGCAAGGCGACGTTCAGCGCGCCGGCCTTGAACCCGGTGCACGTGATGTCGAGAAACTTGAAGCGGTCGCCGAGTTCGCGGCAACGTGCCGCCACCGGCGCGGAATACTGCGCTTCCGGCGTGTTGTTGACGATGACCACGACCTCGTAGTCGGGGTAGTCGAGCGCGGCCAGGCTGTCCAGCGTCTGCACGACCATGTCCGCCGGCTCACGATATGCCGGGATATGGATCGAGACCTTCGGCGCTGCGCCGTGGGCGAGCCGATCCGGCGACGCGACGATCAGGCGGCGCGGCCCCCGGCCGAACATCACCTCGGCGATCTCGTGCACCTTCGCCAGCGTGACGATGGACAGCGGCAGCAGCATCAGCACGCCGATGCTCCACATCACGCCGATGCCGAACGTCATGTAGTTCTCGAACGGATAGGCCAGCGCCGCGGCGATGCCGAAGCCCAGCGCGTTGGCGCAGATCGCGAACGCGAGCGCGTGCGCCAACGTCGGCCGCCGCCAGAACAATCCCAGGCCGGTCAGAAGCAAGCCGATGCCGAGGCCGGTCGCGGCCTTCCACGTCACGTCGGCGGACTTCACCAGGCCGGTCATCGGGAATTTCGCGTTGCGATCCGCGTCGAATATGCCCCAGTAGGCGCCGACGCTGCCTTCATTCACCTTCCAGGTCTGGTCGAAGGCTTCGATGACGTTGTACTCGATCCCCCGCTTCTCGGCTTCGGCGACGAAATCGCGGATGATCTGCGCCTGAGTCAGCCGGCCCGGTTCCGCTTCGAGACGGTTGTAGCCCTGACTAGGCCAGCCGAATTCGGAGACGACGATACGCTTGCCGGGATAGGTCTTGCGCAGCAGGTCGATCTTGTCGAGCGTGTAGCGAACCGCCTGATCGGGGGCGACGCCTTCCCAATACGGCAGGATGTGCACGGCCATGAAGTCGACGGCTTTGACCAGCTTCGGGTTTTCCAGCCACTGATACCAGTTGTCGCCGGTGGACACCGGGACCCTGACCTGCTTTTTCACCTTCTGAATCATGGCGATCAGTTCGTCCGGCGTGCGCTCTGCGCGCAGCAGGACTTCGTTGCCGACGAGCAACGACCGGACGTTGCGGTGCTGCTTCGTCAGCTGCACCGCTTGCTCGATCTCCGCCTTGTCGCGTTCGGGCGTATCGCCCACCCACGCGCCGAGGGCGACGTTGAGGCCGAGCTTGTTGGCGATCTCCGGCACCTGATCGATACCATCGATGGTGGAGTAGGTGCGGACGCCTTGCGACACGCCGGCGATGACGCTCAGGTCCTGCTGGATCTGCGCCGCCGGGATTGTCTCCCGGTGCGTTCGCGGGTCCTCCCCGTGCAGGTAGGGGCTGTAAGATATGGAATCGATCGGCGCGTCCAGATCGGCCGGCGTCGCCGTACGATCCGTGAAGCCCCAGGCCGCAGCTTGAATGGCTGCTGCGACAACTGCCGCAGCAAATACGATCCTCATCTGGATGAACCGATGTGTGGGGGATGATAAGGCGGTGACGGTTGGTGTCGATGCCCTTTCGGAGCGGCGCACGGCGCCGCTTGCCGATAACTTAGGTGGGCATTGTGTCACCATTAGGGCAGATCTCTCCGACCCCGCGTACCCCGTCGCCCTTCCCTCGGACGTTCTGTCATTTGCCGCCGCCGTTGGCCGGTTTCGCCGGCTGCGCCGCCGGCTCGCCCTGCTTTTCCGGTTCCGCCGCGCGGCCCACGGGTGACGGGCGCTTGATCGGGTCCGTCCAGCAAGCGGCGATCCGATCGGCCAGGACGTCGTTCTCCGCATTGCCGCTGCTGACGACGCAGCCGAAGGCTTTGCTCAAGTGCTCGCGCGGGCAGCCGAACTGTTCGTAGAACGGGATGAAGTCGCTGCCGCTCATCGCGTCGTCGCGAAACAGAAGGCTGACGATCCGCTGGCCGACCCAGGCGCATTCTTCACGCAGCGCCGGATTTTGCTGCTGGCCTTCCGGCGGCACGATCGGTCGCGGCGGCGGTGTCTTTTCTTTCGCCCGCGGCTCACGGTCGGCGAGGACAGGCGTTTTGCCTTCGACCGGAGCCGCCTTGGACTCCGCGGGGGCCGGCGGTTCGGTCTGTTGCGGGCGACTCGACTGCGCCGACGCGTAACCTCCGCCGAGTCCCATGCCGAGCACCAGGACTGCTGTCGCCGCCGCGGCCCGCAGAAGGTTCATTTTCCGTCCATCAGTCAGGGAAGCCGTAAGAGCCTCCACCATTTAGCCGAACCCCGGACCGGTTGCAATCGCTGCCCGCGACCCGGCGGAGGCAGGTCGCCGCCACCACTCCCGCCCGCGGTTCGGCCGCTCGCTCGGCCACGGAGATGCTCCCCAATCGGCGCTTTCTCGAGGCGGCCGAGAGCCGATCGAGGCGACCGTATGGCCGCCTCGACCTCGACTTCGACAGGTCTCGTCTCAGTTACAAACGCCGGGACTGCGGATCCAGTTGCTGACGACATTGACGCCCATCGGGTGAACCATGCCGGTGCCCAGTGGCGGCATCTGGTTGTCCCCGCGGATGCGGATGCGCTCGCGCAGGATCGACAGATCGGGGCGCCCCGGATACAGCAGCTTCGCGCCGGCGATGCCGAGGTCACCGATGTTCGGTTTGACGTTGCAGATGTTCATGTCGGGCGTCGCCGCCTGGAAACGCAGATCCATCGTTGCCCGGATCGGATTTCCTGGGCGATGACACGCCGCACAGTTGGCGTGCAGATAACTCCGCGCCCGTGCCGTCACCGGCAGCGTCGTATCGTCGTAATTGGCGAGAGAGGGGAGGGTCTCCACCGGGGCCGGCAGCGGGCCGCTGAACAGGCCGATGTGGTCCCAGGTGGCGAGCTGATTGGCGGTGATGCCGGTCGTCGGGTACTTGAAGGCGCCGTTGATCTGCGCGATCTCCGGCCCGAGCGTATTCTTCGCCGCCTGCGTATGGCAGACTAGGCACTCGCCCCTGGACGGCAGGCGCCAGTCGATCGTCTTGCCGCCGTTGTTGACCACCTTGATGGATTTGCCGCCGCTGGGCACGAGCGTCGCGTCCATCCCGTCGGCGTTCCACTCATACGTGTAGCCAGCCCAACTGCCGTCGGTGTGGCGCTTCAGCAGTCGCGTCTCGAACGGCTTGGAGTTGAACTGGAATCGCTTCATCAACACCGCGCCCACCGGGAAGTCGAAATCCCCGTCGCCGAGAATGTCGATCGTCTCGCCGTCGGGCAGCGCCAGCCAGCGGCTCTTGGTGGCGCCGTCCGACCACAGCGCAGATTTGACGGTGAAGGGGATCATCCCCCTGGCGGCCTTGGTATTGGTTGGTTGGACGCAGCCTGTCTGCGACAGCAGTTGCGGGACGCCTGCATCGACCGAGCCGGCACCCGGCACCAGCTTGTAGATCGCCCCCGCCCACGGATCGATGCCGTAGAGTTCCTGCTGCGCATCGGTGAAGAACGAGGCGATGCCGCCCGGCACATCCGCCAGCCTGGCGGTGGTGTAGGTGCTCGCGTCGCGGCTGACCGTGTAGAGCGCCTGGGGTCCGTAGAGGGCGAAGACGTATTTGCCGACGAGGCCGGGCAAGGCCGTGCCGCGGTAGACCATGCCGCCGGTGATCGACATGTAGTTCCCGCCGTGCGTGATCTCCGCGACCGGCGGGACCACCGCCAGGCTCGTGCACGATCCGGGGCCGGGATAGTCGGTGCGGCACTGACTGCCTTCGAAGGCATTCCATCCCATGTTGCCGCCACGGGGGACGATGCTGACCTCTTCCCTCTGCGCCTGACCGACGTCGCCCGCCCAGAGTTCGCCGGTGAAGCTGTCGAAGGAGAAGCGCCAGGGGTTTCGTACGCCCAGCGCCCAGATCTCCGGCTTCGCGCCGGCGACGCCCTTCCAGGGATTGTCTCCGGGTATCGAATAGGGTGCGGTGGCCGTGCCGTTGGCGACGTCGAGACGGAGAATCTTCCCGCGCAGATCGTCGAGCTTCTGTGCCGGGACCTGCGGGAAGTATGTCGGTCCGTTCAGCGTACCGTCGCCGCTGCCGATGTAGAGGAAGCCATCGGGTCCGAACGTCAGGTGGCCGAAGTGGTGCACGTTGCCGTTCGGCTGCGGCTGGCGGATGACGACCAGCCTGGATGCCGGATCGAACGCCGTGCGATCCGGCTTCAGCGAGTAGCGCGCGACCGTCGAGAAGGTATAGGGGTCGCCAGACTTGCGGCCGTTGTAGAGGACGAAGACACGGCCGTTCTGCGCGAAGCCAGGGTCGAACGCGAGGCTGACGAGCCCCCAGTTCTCCGAGCCCACCGGCGGATCGGTGTAGGCGTTGGCTTGGCTGTTCAACCCGACCTCGGCGGTGATGTCCAGCGCCAGGACCGGAGCCTGCCCGGGGACGAACCGGTACATTTTTCCTTGCCGGGAGATGACGTAGTACGCCGACTTGTCCGGCGTGAGTCGGAGATCGAACGGCGCGACCGCCGCGAGCTCGGGCCAGACACGCTGGAGCTGGACGGCCCCCGAGGGTGGTGCCGCTCCGGCGAGGCAGGTGGTGTTGGCCGGTCGCTGCGTCAGTCCCGACACGGGACCGGCCGCCAGGGACCCGCCCGCGTCCAGCCAGATGAAGCCCGCAACCGCGATCACGATCGCCGCGAGCAGCCAGCGACGGCCGGCAAAACTCCTTCCGCCCATACTCATCCCCTTTGTCCTATCCATTGCCACCTCGCGGTCGACCCCTGCAGTTGTCCCAAATGAGGAAAGTTTTCCTAATTCTGGACACGCGAATGATTCCGGCGGGTCTCGTGCCGGTCAAACACAGGTTCCAGAGCCTGATCAGGGGCCGAGGCGCCAGGACC